>Ga0189286_100008_pt1 | contig 223826 bp, 234 predicted proteins | sample UW69minimetaG_FD_130330 | JGI IMG/M metagenome (GOLD analysis project Ga0189286, IMG submission 130330) | Marine microbial communities from the Costa Rica Dome - UW69 mini metaG | ecosystem: Environmental > Aquatic > Marine > Oceanic > Photic zone | place: Costa Rica: the Eastern Pacific... | reverse complement strand
ATAACGATGATAATATGTGGTATGATTCCCTTTTGTGTAGCTCATAAAACAAAGTTACTCATAAATACTAGAAGTATCTCCCATCTGAAGATGGGGGTTTGATACCATTTGTTGGAATATAAAAAGAAACCTGATTCATGAGAATAATAATACTTCTTACTTTACTTTTTCTAACTCAAATAAGCTTTGGACAAGAAAACCGAAAAGAAATGGCTAAATCGAAAATCTATGTTCGAGCAACCTACTTTGACCAAAAGAATGAGTTTATCGGACTTCAAGTAAGAACGGACTTAAAAGACACTTTAATAGAGAATAGAAACTTCATAAAATTTAAAACAGAGCACTTTGTTGACTATTCCGATATTGAAACAACCGAAATCTATTTCGAATCCTTTGATAACGGTAATTATAAACTTCTCAATAGTAGCTTTGAAACGGTTCACGATATTGACTACAATAAGACGGAAGAACAAATAGCTACAATTTTTGGAAACCAAGTAAAATCTTCACTCGAATATATCGACACAAGAAGAAGTTATCCAAGAGATAGTTTAATCGCAACAGACAAAATACCAAGAAAGTATTACACTACTGACAATTCAGAAATTTATGCTGTAATTATTCCAGATCTTAAAACAGTAGCGGTTTCAAGCAATGGACAGTTTTACACAAAACAGCTTTTCGGAGACAATTACAATGACATTTCGGAAGGAATTAAAAATGACTTTAGAACCAGCAATCGATTTGACATTCAACCTGGAGATGAAATTCAATTGTTTTATCGCAGAAAATGGTATAACGACTCAACAGGGTTAGCTGAATACGAAGACAAACAATTTAAAACCGTCAGATACATTGGAGATACAATAGTTGACGGAAATAAGTCGCTTAAAATAGAGATTGAAGGCTACAACTATTTAAGTGGCTTAAAAGATGGACCAGAAGAATTTTTAATGCAAGTTTCTGATAGTGGCTACTATTATGGCAATCAGTTCATTCCATTTAAGGAATATTCAACCGAACTCAAACTTATTGAGAAAAATGGACAAAAGGAATTTTTTCTTCAAGGAGTAAGTAAAGACACAATTAATGGATTTACCTATGAAAAAATAGTTCAAGCAACACCTGACCCTTCCCGATATTTTATTCTACCGTTTTTTCCAATGCCGTTTGTGGAGTTTGGAAACGTGCAAGGGATAATTACCTATTCAAAGATTAAAGGAATAGAAAAAGGAACAAAACGGGAAAGAACATACATAACAGACGCGACCAACATTAGAGATATTTATAGTACTTCATACAAGAAAGTAGAATTAGAAATTTACTTCTTAGACCAATTAGACGTTGAAATTGAAATCAAGGACTATGATAATGATAAAGTAATCGGTTCATTAAAAACAAAGTCAAAAAAAGGAATAAACTCATTCACAGTAAAGACAGAAAAGTTAGAAAAGGGAAAATTGTACGGCGTTCAGATAAACTATAAGGGAGAAAATAATTCGGGTAGTTTCTCTAACGGATTTAAATCAAAACATTAAAAAACACAGCACACAACAACAGGTATACTGCATACCCTAAGGGACACGCACCATACCCAAACCGTTGTGCTTCATGAGAACAAAAGAATCCAAAATGACTAAAGAACAATTTTTTAAGAATCTTGACGAAATCGTACCGGACGAAATTTATTTGACTGAGAGTCTCGATGAGCTAGATAAGGAAATACAAGCTAATCATTGGTCGATTGGAATTGATTCAGATGCTGCTCAACTAATCAACAATCATGACCTACAAGATTTTCTCCGAAAGGTAATTCAAAATAGAGTTAAGCAACTGGAGGATTCTGATAAAAAAATGGGGTTGCTATTCTACATCTGGTTTGATAAACAGGCTTGCAACCTGAATTTCAATTTAATAAACTCGGAACATGAACACCTACCTTTTGGTGCAAAATTAGAGTTTGTTGATTCAATTGACCAAGTCATAAACGACTGTTTAAAATCAAAATATTTGGATGGGATTTCTTGGAATGAGCTACACGGCACAGATGATTTGATTCGAGTATTTGAATGTAATTTTAACAAAAATGACTGGAAAGATTTAATCGTAGATTTAAAAAATTGGACACCTTTTCAACTTGAATTATTTGTGCAAGGTATCTTGGGATATGAAGCTCAAAAAGGAACCATCGGTTATGGTACAAAGGTTATTCCGGATCAAACGTTGGTTGTTCCCTATATTTTTGATGTATTTTATAACATTTTAAAACTTTCAAATGAGGAGGGAATAGATTGTGGAGACCTTTATCAATCAACATTTGAAGTAAATGAAGATTTTTTTAACTATCATTTTGAGATTATTATTCGTGATGATGAAAAGAATATTTCCAAACTCGAATATATTTTAGAATACTTTATTCGTATTGCACCAAATGATAAAAGAGTCACTATGTTAGAAGAAAAAATAAAAAAAGCCCGTAGGTAAAATCGACTATAGTTCATTATTTCGTGTTTTCTACCGAAAATCCTCGCACTTTTACTATCTTGTTTTCTTAATTTGAAAGTCCTCGTAGATTTTCACGCAACGAAATCATAGTAGAGACCGTTGTGTTTGATTAACGCCAAACTCAAAATAAAAAGCTACCAATTCATATAATTTCAAAAAACAAATAATGAAAAAACAAATTATTGCCGTAATTATCTCACTAATTATGCTAAGTAGTTGTTCAGACGATAAAAAAGAAAAATTTGAACGCGCTAAACAATTAAATACAATTTCAGTATATGAGACTTTTATAAAGGAGAACTATGAAAGTACATATGCAGATTCAGCATTAATTAGGTTGCAAGGTTTAGAATTTAGACAAGCAGCTACCATAGAAGATTTAGAAAATTTTAAAAGAAAATATACGCAAAGTATTTTTTTGGATAGCGCCTCAGCTAAAATACATATTTTAAAGTTTCAAGATTTGGCAATTAATAAGCGATTTACAGTCAAAAGAGTGAAAGAATTAAAGGCATATTTAGCAGACCATCCAAAGGGTTTTTATGCTAAAAGCATTCATAAAACGATAGATTCTCTTGATAAAGCAACTCCGCCACCGCCACCGCCGCCACCTAAACCACTAAGTATTCAGGTCGTTGAAGATGAATATGAAGATGTCGTTATAGAATCTACGGAGACTACTGTAGATGAATTTGAAGAGATTATTGTAGAAACTACTGAAAGTTCAGCATCAACATCTACATCAACAAATAAAAAACAGGATTATTTAGCTTGTGGTAATTGTAAAGAAGCCTATTTGAAAACCAGAACATTTGGAGGTAGTAATGAACTTTTCTTAGACAATACAATGTATATTTTTTATGCATTTTATACACCTAATAAAAGAGCTTGCTATGGGACAAATGAAGCAAGTGATAGAGTAGCAAAAATGTTTGAAAATGCGTTGAAAAAAAATAATTACTATAAACAATTAGTTAATAAGTTAAAGTCAAGAAATCGTATGACACCAGTTCTAGCTTCAAGCTTATATAAAATCAATGGTAAAATAGAACATAAAAGCACAAACTATAAAGAGAACTTAAAGGAAAAAACAAAGTGGAGACAAGAGGCGATAAAGTATATTAAAATTGACGTTGACTTTGAACCAATTTTTAAGTCATATCCAGTTTGTAAATAAAACCAATGAAAGCACCGTACGAAATACAAAAGACATCTAAATTGATTGAATTTCTTGATGCTATGGGAATAGAAGATCCTGTAGTAGATTCAAATTATCAATTGCCAACGAACCATGGTTTTGTGCACGAGTTGGCAAACGGACAAATAGTCTTTCTGCCACACGATTTAATTGGAGACGGACTTTTGGTTTCAACTAAAATAGAATTTGACACAATAATTGAGAACGATAAATTTCCAATAGAGAATCCGACAAAAACAATTTTTGAAAACGAGACAAATCTACTATTAAATTTACCTCAAGAAATACAGACATATCAGCATTATTTGAACGAAACGCTGAAATTTGAATTCGAGAACATTTCTAAAGAATCTGCTCAAGCTTATCTAAAAAAGATTGTGGGAAGAAGTATTAAACAAGTTGCAACTGACAAAGAAAAGGTTGCTTTAATAGTTATGTTTGGTCATTTAATTAAACAAGAAGTAAACGGGACTTGGATATTAGAAAAAAGATATGGGAAATATAATCCCTATTATGAACCGCTAATAAAAACTGACGCAAATAAAATAATACTGCTGACATCGACAATTTTAGGATTAATCAAATGGAAAGTGACATTAATTGATTCTGTATTCAATGATGCTATACATGATGTAATTGACATTGAAACGTATAAAAAACACAAAAAATTAATAGTTTTAGCATAAAAACTGTTGCTAATGATGTTGTTTGTTCTCGCCTACTTCTAAAAATTCTCAAAAAAAAACCAAAACATAAAAAACACCACAGTTCACGCATTGAACTGTGGTGTTTGCGTATCTATACTTTTTTTTCAATCTTGAGATCGATACCTTTATAGTGTAAACCGAAATTCATGAGAAGTTTTCTATCATTACTTTGTTGCTTTGCCTTTTCTATACCAGCTATTGGGCAACATTATAGCGATTTAGATTACGAAGCTTTGGTTGATCAAATTCTAAAAGATATTCCGTTAGAAAACTTTAAAAACGAACCAACTTTCCTAAGAGTTGCTTATGCTAGAAGCGGTTGTACTGGTTATGATGAACGTGATGATCACAACTATCAAACCAAGGAAACTGAAACAAGAAAACATTTTTTATCTCCTAAAAATTTAGCACGCTTACAACATAAAATACAAACTGCACTAATTCCGTATTTCGAAGCTGAAAGTATGGATCGAATTCTTGCATTTCATGGAGATCCTTTATTTAAAAGATGGCCAGTAATCATGCCTACATTCAAAACCATTTCACAAGAACAATTGACTTATTTCAACACTAAAAAAGCATTTGGATATTTTCCATATAAAAATCAACCCGTAAAAGTCAACATTCAAAAACATTCTCTTAAAAATTATATTGAACAAGCAAATCATATAAAGTTAGAATTCATTCACAAACGAGATAATAAAGTACTCGTTACAGGAGCTGTCAACAGAAATAAAGTTACTATTTTATATCAATGGGTTTATGGAAAATGGCAGCAAGTTCCTGAATTTCAAGTTAGCGACATTACTCATTACAACCATGAAGGCGAATTATTTATAAAACACAATAATATCACGTTTGAATATGAGAAAGAGTTTGAACTTGATGACACTTCTATTATTTCTCAAACTAGCATAGCTCCTGTTCACAAAGAATCTTTTCAACGAGAAAACTTAATCAGCATTGATTCAATTGTAAACAGTAACTTTTCAGATTTACGAAATATAAAATTTACGCATGAAAATGAAGATAAAAGTGAAAAGTATGAGTTTTTTCAATTCAACTCAGAATTATTTGCACTTGCTTCTTATTAAAGACAAGATGATTCTTGGACTTTCAGCGAGGTAACGTTCTATACATACGCTCCAATTTCTATCTCAAGAAATAAAAGAATTTATCGTCTTTTTGGTGAAGATATAGGTGTGATTATTCCTGAGAAAAATGGCATTCATATCTTTTTAGATAAAGCCCAAAATCGTTATAACATTCATGATTTTTCAACAGGAGAGAGACAAAAAAATTATAGAAATTATGACACAGAAATCTTAGCGCATATCGCAAGTAATTTAGATTTCGAGCAATATTATAAAGTCAAAGAAGAAAAAGAGGAAAAATGGATGTACAATTATTTGGGTTTACGAAAACTAGACAACGTATACGATTCTATTTTTGTAAATAATTTTATTGTCGGAATAAAAGATGGAAAGTATGACATTTACAATCAATCATTTCAAAAACTTCCTTTGGAAAACGTTCGTGCATTTCATTTAATCAATACCACAACGACTGAAGGCTCATCTTACATTCCACATAGCGCACAAATTATTCATAATAATACATTAAAAAAAATCTATTTATCACTCAAAGAAGAAAAGACAAATTATTTTAATGCAATTTTATTACACGGACTTCCTATGGAAAGAACTGTTCAAAAAATTATCAAAAAGAATGATAGTCTGTACATCGTAAATATTGATGAATATAATCCTAATTGGATACTGTACGAAGATAAAATTCCAATAATCCCTAAAAAAATTGATAGTATCTATTTTCTTAGAAACAAAACAAAAACAGTTAATTACACAGCTATTCCACTTCGATATGGATTGGATTTAAACGAAATAGTATATGTAAAAACAAAACATGAAACACATTATTTATATCATACTTCATACCTAAACGAATCAATTTCACCTTTTATCAAAACGGCTTTAGAAGAAGTAGAAGTGTATGCAGATTGCATCCGTTTCAAAGAAAATAACTTATACGGCTACTACGGAATTCACAAAAAAGGACGTTTTACAACATTAGAAGCATTTCGCGGTTTCTTTGCCCGATTTGAATTGCCCAACGGACAAAAAGGCTGGCTTGATAGAAATGGAAGAGAATATCTTGATATATAGTCAGCTACTTTGACGCAAACGTCAGAGTATTTAAATCTCAATGATCGAGTAAACTTTGTGTTGTTTTTTTATAAGTTTACACTGAAAACAATCGCAACTCTTTATGCACACCTTCACATTCAATCACATAGCACTTTCTGTAAAAGATGTAAACGCATCTGTTGCATTTTATCAAAAAGTATTTCAATTCCAAGAAATTCCCAACACAGCTTCCACTTCCAAAACGAGATGGTTAGCTATGGGAAGCACCAAACAATTGCATCTCATTCCGCGTCCCGATGCAGACATAAAAACCAACAAAGCAGTTCATTTTGCACTCGCAACAACAAACTTTAATGCATTTGTCAACTTTTTAGAAGAAATAGAAGTTCCGTATTCTGATTGGCGCAATACTCCTAACAAAGATTACATACGAAAAGACGGAATTAAACAAGTATATTTTCAAGATCCAGACAGCTATTGGATAGAAGTCAATAACGATATTTAGGAAAGTTAATTTTTAACACATATTAATTTAAAATATTGTTTCTAAACTGTAAGGATACTGTTAATTTACAGACTATACAGCTCAAGTCTGAAAATTAAACGATTACATGAATTACACTTTAGTACGCATAACATTGTTATGCTTTCTTTTTCCCCTATTATTAAATGCGCAGGAAACTACAGGACGTTTGGAAGGAAAAATAAATGACACCAAAAATCAAACTATTACTTTTGCGAATGTTACCATCACAGACACCGAAACAAATTTTAAATATGGAAGTATTTCTCAGGAATCTGGGTTTTATATTGTCAACAATCTTCCGCCAGGAAATACCTATAAAATTGAAGTAAGTTTTTTAGGATATAGAACTGAAATACTAGAAAATGTTACCATTAATCTTGGTGCTACAACCACAAAAGACTTTATCCTTAAAGAAGATAATGAATCACTTGATGCCATTGTGTTAGAAGTAGATAGAACGAATCTTAAAAAAGATAATGAACAACTGATTTCTAAAAGAACTATTGCACAAACACCTACGATTAGCAGAAGTATTCAAGATTTAACACGAACGCTTCCAGAAGCGAATTTAAACTCTTTTGCAGGTGCCAGTAATCGATTCAACAATTTAAATATTGACGGAATTGCCAATAATGATGTGGTTGGATTCCAAGAACCTTCGAGTGGCGCAGCTGGATCATCTGCCAATGGAACGCCGGGAAGTTTGTCTAAAACACAGCCAATTGCTTTTGGCGCTATCAAAGAATTGGCCGTTAAAACAACGCCTTTTGATGTAAGTATTGGAAACTTTACAGGTGCAAATATCAATTTGGTGACCAAAAACGGAACAAATACAACGAAAACATCGATTTATGGTTTTGGAAACAATCAAAGTTTGGTTGGAAAGTATGCCGATGGAACACGACAAGAAGTAGATAATTTCTACGATATTCAAGTTGGTGCAAGTATTGGTGGTGCATTGAAAAAAGATAAACTGTTTTACTTTGTCAATGTAGAACAAGCATTGGGCAGTCTTCCCGTATTAAACGCGCCAGGTAGTGCGACTTCGAATATTGACTTTGAAACAGTACAATTAATTTCTGAAACACTACAATCACGTTACAATTACGATCCAGGAACGTTTACAAACGCGGATTTAAAAACAGCAAGTACTAAGATTTTTGCACGTTTGGATTATAATATTTCTGATAAGCATAAATTGACGCTTCGTAATAATTATGTCAATAGTTTTTCGGATAATTTAGAATGGAATGAATCTATTTTCAACTTTGGAAATCAAGGATATCGACACAACAGTATTGCCAATAGTTTAACGGCGGAATGGAATGCCAATTTCAACAACAACACTTCAAATGTCTTATCTATTGGTTACAACAAAGTAACGGAAGATAGAGAGTTTGACGGACGTGTATTTCCACATTTATTAATTCAAGATGCTTCTAACAGAATTTTTGCAGGAACCTACCGAGAAGCTTCTGTTTACAGTACAAATTTAAATACGTTTCAAATCACAAATAAGTTTACGTATACAAAAGACAAACATACATTTACTGCTGGAGCATTGATTCAATACAATGATATTGATTATGGATTTTTATCTGCTTGGAACGGACGCTGGCAATATTCATCTGTAGAAAACTTTATCAATGACAGACCTTCACGAATTCGCGGTGTGTACAGAACTAACAATAATAATTTTGACTTTGTAAGCAATACGCCTTCAGCTACTTTAGACATTTTAACAACTGGATTTTATGTGCAAGATCGTATTCGTTTCAGTGATCGTTTAACGGTTTCTGCTGGAATTCGTTTGGACAGTCAAGCGTTATTGGATGAATTGCCCGTAAGTGAAGAAGTAAAAAATACGCCAGAATTTAGTCGTTTTGAAAATACCATCAATGCAACGCCGCAAATCAATCCTAGAATTGGTTTTAACTATTACCTTAATGATAGCAAAAAGATTCAGCTTCGTGGTGGAACTGGATTGTTTACAGGTCGTATTCCGTACTTATGGTTCGCATACGCGGAATATATTTCTGGAACAGATTATTTTAATGTAGACATTCGCCCAACGGAAGCTACTCCTATTGTAGAAAATGTGGAAGACTTGGCGAGTCAACAACCTGGCTTAACTGAGATTAATTTGATTGATAATGATTTTGATTTACCGCGTGAATGGAAAAGCAACATTGCTGTCGATTTTAAATTGCCAAACAACTTCGGCTTAACGGTTGAAGGAAGCCATACAAATGTAATCAACGGAATCTTCTTTAAATCGATCAACAGAAGAAATGAAACAGCAACATTTTCGGGTGCTGATAATCGTGAATATTTTACTGCTACGGGAGAAGCTATTAAAATCAGTCCGAACTTTACTAATGTATTTTTATTGACAAATACGAACAAAGGATATCGTTACAATGTAACCCTTGGTTTGACTAAAAATACAGCTCAATACAACGGATTTTTAGGTTATACCTACGGAAAAAGTAAAGACATTTCAAGTACGGTTAGAAACTCGCCTGCTGCCAACTTTGAATGGAATCAGGCAATCAATGCCAACAATCCAGATTTGTCATTTTCTAACTTTGACTTACGACATAAAATTGTGTCTTCGCACAGTTACCAATTCAATCTTTCTAGCAAAAGTGACTTGCAAGTTTCCATGTTATACAACGGAACTTCAGGAAGTCCATTTTCATTTGTAAATCAAGGAGATGTCAATCGTGACGGTTCTTCTCGCAACGACTTGGTGTATGTTCCAAGAGATCAAAGTGAAATCAATTTGGTAGACATTACCGATAGTAACGCAGTTGTGATCACCACTGCGGAACAGCAATGGGAAAATTTAAACAATTACATCAATAACAATGATTACCTGCGTTCGCGTCGAGGACAATATACCGAACGAAATGGTGCTAAAACGCCATGGAATCATCGATTGGATGCACGTTTTGAATATGGTTTAAATCTAAAAGGTTCGCATCGTATCAGTTTATCATTAGATGTTTTAAATGTTTTTAACTTGGTCAACAGAAATTGGGGAAAACAGGTATTTGTTCCTAATGTGGTAAATTCTAGTTTTAGTCTATTGAATTTTCGAGGTATCGAAAACAATCAACCAACGTATCAATTTAATGTTCAAGATGCAACGCCTTGGGTTGTGGATACAGAAAGTTCACGATGGAAAGCGCAGTTTGGTGTAAAGTATCAATTTTAAGGAATCATACGTATCTTTGTTAGACCATGGAAAACTATCTAGATATTTTTTTAAACTCTTACAGTGAATATTGGAATTACTTCTTAAACCTTATCTATTTTAGAGAAATAGAAAATTATTTTTATGGTTTAATTGCAATTTCTGTCATTGTTTGGGTTTTAGAAATCTTGTTTCCTTGGCGAGAGAATCAATCCATCTTTAGAAAGGATTTTTGGTTGGATACCTTCTACATGTTTTTCAACTTTTTCATTTTTAATATTCTCATTTTTGTAGCACTTTCCAATACAACGGCTGCATTTTTTAATGATTTTTTAGGCGAAATTGGTGTATCATTAGAAAGTTTACAGTTATTTAATGTCAGCGCACTTCCTGCATGGCTAGGCTTACTAATTTTCTTTGTGGTAACAGATTTTGTACAATGGAATACGCATCGTTTGTTACACAGAGTTGATTTTTTATGGAACTTTCACAAAGTACATCATTCTGTAAAAGAAATGGGCTTTGCGGCACATTTGCGTTACCATTGGATGGAAACTGTGGTGTATAAATCGTTACTCTATATTCCTGTTGCTATTATTGGTGGGTTTGATGTACAACATGTGGTTTTTGTATACTTCTTTACCATTTCTGTCGGACATTTGAATCATGCGAATTTAGGTTGGGATTATGGCTTTTTAAAGTATATTTTCAACAATCCAAAAATGCACATTTGGCATCACAGTAAAGAGTTGCCTGTAAGGTATGGTGTAAATTTTGGACTGACTTTAAGTGTTTGGGATTATCTTTTTAAGACAAATTACATTCCCAAAAATGGACGTGATATCGAATTGGGTTTTTCCAATGACGAATCATTTCCACAAGATTTTTTACGACAAGAAATCTATCCTATCAATCTAAAAAAAGAGTAACATGAAATATCTTTTCTTGATTTTGTGTACATTTTATTTGATCACTTCTTGTGGTATACAGCAAAAAACAGCTGAAAATTCTACCAAAGAAATGACACCTGAGTTACATGAATCCACTGTAGATTCTGTAAATGCACAACATGACAAAATTGCGGAAGGTGATGCTTTAAACACGACTAAAACAGCTACGCATACAGAAAGTACAGAAGTATATATCAATATTTTTTGCGTTGGATATGCGCCCCTAGAAGTAGAAGAAAAAATTACGGTTCCGATTGAAAACACTCTAAAAACACTTGAATATTTGGATGAAATTACTGCTACATCTGAAGAAGATTATTCAAAAACGATAGTACTTTTCAATCCAGGTATTTCCAAAGAAGAAGCCATAACTATCGTTCAACAAAAAGTAAATCAATTGATTGAAAATGGTAGTTTGCCAAAAATTGATAATAAAAAATTCTCACTAAAAATCACTTCTCATAATAATTTTGATGAAAAATTTAGGTACAATTATGCTACAAATCGAATTGAAAGCAAAAAAATAGTTGATTCAGTTCTCTTTATAAAAAACGCTAAGTTTACAACATCTATAGACTCTATTAGGTTTAACAATGAGCAGATGGTAGCTGATGTTAAAATTTTAACTCCTGAAAAGAATGTTGTTTTCAATCATCAAATCTTCAATGATTTACTAAAAAAACATGTCACAAAAGATGGCGTTGTCAACTATAAAGGTTTTAAAGCAAATCGTACTGAATTACAAAAGTATATCAATTCGTTAGGAGAAAACATGCCGACTGATACTTGGTCAAAAGAAGAAAAACTCGCCTATTGGATCAATGCATATAATGCACTTACGGTAGATTTAATTTTGAGAAATTATCCCTTAAAAAGTATCAAAGACATCAAAAAACCTTGGAATCAGCGTTTATGGAAATTGGGCGATAAATGGTACAATTTAGACGAAATAGAACATAAAATTCTGCGTAAAATGAACGAACCAAGAATTCATTTTGCAATTAATTGTGCTTCCTTTTCTTGCCCTCCATTATTGAATGAAGCTTTCGTTTCAGAGAAACTAGAACAACAATTAACACAAGTTACCAAAGTATTTTTAGCTGACACAAAACAAAATACCATTACAGAAAATCAACTAGAAATTTCAAAGATTTTCAAATGGTTTGCCAAAGATTTCAAACAAAACGGTTCATTGATTGACTTTTTAAATAGATACAGTAATGTAAAAATCAACATAAAAGCCAAAAAGAAATACAAGGACTACAACTGGGATTTGAATGAATAAAATTTCTATCATCATACCAATATTTAACGAAGCAGAAACAATTGTAAAACTGCTTGAAACTTTGTTGGCACGTGTGAAATATTCACAGCATGAAATTTTATTAATTGATGGAGGAAGTTTTGACAAAACCGTTGAAATTGTGACTAATTTTATTGCTAAATTTTACAATCAACAAAACTTTTCTCAAAAAAGATGTATAGATTCCTTATTTGAAAACACTCGGTCAACAGTGGAAATTCAATTATTTTCTTCTGAAAAAGGACGTGCCAAACAGATGAATTTTGGAGCTCAAAAAGCGACAGGAGCTATTTTATATTTCTTGCATGCAGACACCTTTCCTCCAAAACATTTTGATGAATTCATTTTACAAAAAATAAACGCAGGGCATCAAGCGGGTTGTTTTCGTATGAAGTTTGATTATTTGCATCCTGTACTAATTGTATCTCAGTTTTTCACACGTTTCAATGTCAATTGGTGTCGCGGTGGCGATCAATCTTTATTTGTGATGAAATCCTTGTTTCATGAGCTTGATGGTTATAATGAAAACTATCCTATTTACGAAGATTGCGAATTTATTCACCGTTTGTATGAAGAAAATGAATTCACTGTGATTCCAAAAAGTGTCGTGACTTCCGCCAGAAAATACCGTGAACAAGGCACTTGGAAATTACAATATCATTTTGCCGTAATTCATATTAAAAAATCAAAAGGTGCTTCTCCTGAAGAATTGTATGCGTATTATAAGAAGTATGTTGCTTGTTAGATAGTTAGACTTACTTTGTATTGAATCTTTTTTCACTCTTAGATTTTTTAAAAATCAATCATACCTTACATATTCAAAATATCAATAGTGAAAGGAAGGCTTAAAACCACAAATCAGTCTAGAGCAAAGGCTCCAGAACCGATTACGATACTACGACAAAAGATACAATAGAAGCAATATTCTAGCGTAGACTGCAATGTTACTTTTAGATCGTTTTGCCTCTAGATGGTAGACTTTTTATTTACAATCAACATATATACACCATGAATCAGTACTCCAAATGCAACTAAAACAAGTGTCCAAAATCCAATTGAAGTAGCATTTTTTTTATGCTGTAAATTATAATCTGATAATTTTAAATACTCAGAGTTCCCTTTTCTTATACCATATATCGGAATATAATGATAGCCAACTGTTTTGTCAAAAAAGGATAAGTCCTTTGTTTTAGAAATCTTTTTCTCAAAAGCTTCAAGTTTTATATCAAGTTCTATTGTATCACCTATTTTTACTGCATTCAATAACCTATTAGTTTCTGTTGCTATAAAACTATTTCCACCTAAATTAAATGTATGATCTCTATAGTCTAAAAGCTTTATCTTAATAACTCTTGAAACACTATGAATCCCGCCTGTCCTTTCGATTTTCAATTCCTCAGCAAGTTGACTACTAATTGTTTTTATCTGTTTAGTATCTATTTCGGTATTTCTATCAAGATATACTTTAAAAGTGCCCATAAGAAATACAAATCCAAAAATTACAATTCCGATTCCTAACCTTCTTTTTACTCTAGTACTCCAAAATTTCTCAATTTCCAAGTCCTGTTTTTCCCTTTAATTAATATTTTCCTAAATTCCATGTAGTTTAAAACCATAAAAGAAGATAATTTGATCTTGTTAGTTTTAGTATAAATTGTCAAGTTTTTCCATTTTCCTTTCTTGTTTTCTTTTTCAATTTCTGTATAGCTTACTATTTCAGATAGATATATAACCTTTTTAGTATTTCCAAATAATGTTTTTACAATAAATTTCTCTTTATCAATAGCAAATGAATTCAAAAAAAATAATGACGAACACGAAACAATTCCTACTAATCCAATTAGTCCACCCAATATTAATCCTATAATTTGAGGATATTCTGAATTAAATGCTGTTTTTATTAAGTATGATGCAAGAACAATCATTACAATCCCGCCTAAAAAGAGAGTTGCAACATTCCCTATTTTAACCTTTGATTTTATCATGTTTAATTCAATTATTGAGTTCTATCATTAGTTTGCTACCAATGCTATATATATGTGTTGCAGCAAAGGAAAATGTTACTTTGTCTTTGATTTTTTCTGAGTATTGCGAACTAACTTTTCCTTTTGCAAGCATTACAACTTACTTGAATACAATAATCTTTCAATTGATCTCTCAGGCGCTATGATCACATATGTATTGAAGTAAAACGTTTTATTTAATCCAATAGCCATTCAATTTTTACTTCCTTTTTTCTAGTTCAGGTTTAAAATCATCTAATGTCTTTCTGTTCAGTTTTCATCGAAACAATCGACATTAAGTCCCATACAATAAAATCGAAATTCTCCTTTTTTTAAAAGAAATTTTTTGTGATTTTGTTTTACTATTCCGAACAGTATAACAAAAAAGAATTGTGAATTTTCGTTAATTTCTATTTTAAAATGTCAGTCAATTTAAAATATTGAACTCTATTCCAAGGAAAGTTTGGATTTACGATGATTAAATTCTCTTCATTAAGAACAGAACTATTGTTTAACTTACCAGCAATTAGATATTCGATCCCAAAATAAACTCGCAGAATAATGAATAAATTATTCCCTAAGCTATTCCAAATTAGCTTCCTTAAAATAAATACTAGAAGAATTGCCATAAAAAATAGAATCAACCAAAATACTACCTAAGTCATTATTGGACTATAAAAGATTTGATTATTAAGATTCTTTTCATCACGAAGTTTTTTATCAACTCTTTGGGCTTTCAGATTCATTGAAAATCCATTTAACATTTGAATAAATTTCATGGTTATGTCTATGAAACGTAATAATTATAAGGCGAAACATTTCTAACAATCTATTCCTCCATCTGAGCCAAAATCTCTTCCAATTTCCGAACATGCACGCCATACAATTTATCTGCCCAAATAACAGTAATATAGTAAATAAGCACACACGAAATTAAATATCCTAAAAGTACAAGAAAGAAGATACTTGTGGGCATTTGCAGTAAAAACCATTCTGTAAAACGATCTGGTCCAAATTTTACGGCTCCCATGAAAATAGCAGCTACTGAAACGGGTAATAATAATGAACCAGCAATAATTCCTGTTTTATAGACTTCCATCGTAAGTTTTATATCGTGAATAAAGCTTAAAATGGTTTCTTTGGTTTGTTGCTTTACATTGGAAGTTCTACGTAAAAACCAGATCATTTTTGCCAAATAACCTAAGGTCATTAAACTGGTAATGAACATAAATATTAAATACACAGCACGTGGCAATTCGTACATTTCTATTAAAAATGGATAGGTAAAAAAGATTACAATAGCTACTAATTGTATGGCAATTTCTCCTTTCATCGTTTTGCGAATCTTGGCAATTGGCATATTACTTTCTTTAATATTTTCTAAACTTATTGGCAACTCTAAATCATCTTGATTTTCATTGTCCATGAGTTCTTTTATTTTATCAAAATCCATGATTCTGTGTTTTTATAATTTCTTGTAATTTTTTCTTCGTCCTATTCAGTTTAACGCGGACATTTCCTGGCGACATTCCTAAGTTTTTCGCAATTTCTTCCCCCGAAAACCCTTCAATAAACTGAAAGATCAAGGCTTTTTCAATTTTGTTTAATTGTTGAACAGCTTTGTAAAAAACAGCCAATTGCTGCTCTTTTTCATCTGAATATTCCTCATGAGCTAATTGTACATGTTCTGGCATTTGGTAATTGTCTGACTTGCGTTTTTCTTTCTTAAAAAATACAATTGCTGTATTTAAAGCAACGCGATACATCCAGCTTGAAAATTGACTTTTTCCATTGAATGATTTTAAAGATTTCCAAAGTTGTAGAATAATTTCCTGTACCAAGTCTTCGCGATCACTCGGATCTTCAAAATAGATCCGAGAAACCTTGTGTATAATACCTTTGTGTACGGTAATTTTGCTGAGAAATTCTTGTTCTGTGAGTTCCACTAAATCGCTCTTTAAAATACAGGCGTAACAGTATATCCTTGTTTACGTAATAATTCAATAACGCCATTTTTCCCAGCTAAATGCGCGGCACCTACGGCAAATAAGTTGGACTTTTTTTTCATCATTTCAGGCATGATTTTCGACCAATTTGTATTGCGCACTGTCAACATCCAATAAGCCGCGTTTTCATTAAAAAAACGTTCATCATTCATACCATCATACAATTTTTGTATTTCCTCTTTTTTATAAGACGTCACAATTTCTTCCATTTCTGTTTTATAGGCATCAAATAACTCTATTTGCTGCCATAAAAAGTCTTTTGGATAAGCTTTATCAAAAAAATCTAATTGACCATCTAACGTTTCTAATCCAGCTACTTTTTTGTTTTGTGCTTTTGCCAAACTCGTCAATTCTACTTCATACATTTTCTTAAGCGGACAATCATAGCTTTGTTGAATCAGCAAAGTATATACAGTCATCAAAGTATAGCTATTTATCATTTTTAATGACATGTTCAGTTCTTTTTTTAGTAAATTATCTAAATATGTTTGCTGTTCTTTTGATAATTCTTCTGTTAGTTTTCCACCGGACATCATTTTTTGTTGCGCTGCCATCAAGGCTTTTGTGTCAGACATGTCTACTTCCAAAACCAAACGCTCTGTTTCATTGAATGCTTTCGTTACTTTTTCAGGAATTGTAAAATCGTCTTTGCATAAAATGTGAACCGTTCCCAGAAGATAAGAAGGTTTCTGTAAGTCTTTGTGTTCTATTTTCCACAATACGGAATTTTCAAGTTTTGTATTTTGCGCATTTGCGACAAAGCTGCTTACAATAAAGCAAATAAGTATAATGAGTTGTTGCATGATGTTGTTTTTTATCACAAAAGATATTTTTTCAGCTGAATAGATCTTTTATTGTATTAATATTTATTTGCTCCGTAAGTATCGACTTTGAAAATATGTTACAAAAAAAGTGAAAAATTATTTCCAACCAATTGTTTTACAAATATTTAAAATTAAAAAACACTCATTTAAAGTTATCCTCACTTACAGTAATCTTTTCTGTTTGGTAGGGTAATATCTTTTTTCTCTGTTCTTATTGTAAAAATCCTAGCATTATTTCTTTATGAAAAGATTACTACTCTCCCTCAATTTTATATTATTTGCTACTCCTCTTTTTGTTCAAACAAATGATGATCCGCTAGACGTTTTATTTCAATAAACACTACAACCTACTAACAATATGCTACAAACTTTTGAACAAATTGTAGACGAATAAGGATATCATGCTAGTGTTGATCCGCATACTCCCAGAGGAACTGGTTTTGTTCATCAAATTAATAATGCTTTGTATCAAAAATTTAGAGATCGTACTTGGCACTATGTGATTCTGCTACCGCGTTCAAACGAAACTCCTTAATTTTCTTTTCCTATTAAAGAAAAAATAGAAAGAGGAAAACGCTTAAGAGATTCTATTTTAAAATATAGTCCGTGCGCAAGTACGCAGTATGATATGGAATTGTATGATAATTTTGGAATAGAAGTAAGCACAAAAAACTATGGGTTTCAAAATTCTCAACACAGTATCAATTTAGAATTACAAAGAAGCGTTATAATTTTAGTATTCTATTTGGCTGCTATGACATCTATTTCAATTTTTGCACCAATAGCCAATCTGCCAGCAGCAAAGGTTGTGCGTGCAGGTTTGTTAGGAAAATATTGCACATATACACTATTGAAGTCTTTGAAATCGTTGATATCCGATAAAATTACGGTGCATTTTACCACACGATCCAAGGAAGAATTGTGTTGCGCTAATACTGCTTTTATATTTTCAATAGCTTGTTTTGCTTCTGCTTTAATTCCACCTGACACTAAAATTCCTTGGGTATGATCTTTTCCAATTTGACCAGATAGAAAGAGTAGATTTTCTGTTTCTACTGCAGCACTAAAAGGTGTATTTTGCCGTTGTGGTAAGTGAGATTTGTGGAATTTTATTTCGCTTGGTTCGCTTGATTTGTTTAGTGTAGCTTTCGAATTTGAGGTCTGACAACTCGTAAAACAAAGTAATAATATAGTACAAAAGGGAAAGAGAGTTTTCATAGAATTCAATAGTATTGATTAATAACAAATTTAAGGAAATTGGGATGAGGTTTAGTATATTTTTAACTTGTATATTTTTTGTGAATTGTAATCCGAAGGAAAATAACTTGATAATTACTCTGTCAGAAAAAAGTGCTCAAAATGTTCTGTTTGTAGATCAGATGATGGTTGGAGAAACTGTTCGAATCGATCTCAGTAGACGCAGTTGCTTTGATGGGCACACTTATAAATTGTCAATTACAAAATTAATTAAGGATTATGAAGTAATATATAATGAAAAGACGTCAATAATCACACTGGATAAATTCAAACTAATACAACGTTTTGAGAAAGAATTACGTAAAAAACATAGCAGTAATTGTAGTATAGTTGATCAATATCTTATTACAAATACTACCACACATGAAACTCTTAAAGTAATTGATGAAAGTTGTGCTTGGAATGGTTTTTTAAATTTGATTGAAAAATTGGAATTGTAATTCGTTTCGTTCTCAAAAGAGATTCCTTTTTTCTCTTTTGATGAAATTGCTCTTTCATCTCTACTATACTCACTGAGATACCTGAGAATTAAAAGTACTGTCCTATTCCAAAAACGATTCCGCTACTTGAATTTTTGGTAACTCCGTATCCGTAATCGATTCGAAAAATAGCATTAAAGATTCGTTTGTGAATAAAACGCAATCCGACTCCAGGATATATTCTGAAGTTTTCACTGTTTATAAAATCGCTTAAACTTCCGCCTGGATTTCGCCAAGTTCCCGCATCAATGAATCCGTTTCCTTGTAAAATAAACCAATCTTTTTCGTAAAGTGTATAACGATATTCTGAGTTTAATACCAAACTTGCTGTTCCGCGATCAATAATGTTTCCAACACCACGAATATTTAAATTGTTATCAACAGAAAATGGTGCAAACGGACTTGCATTATTAGAGGCAACACCAAAGCGGAAACGATTTGCCCAGTTTCCTTTTTCGCCAACTCTTTCAAAATATAAAAAGTCACTCCAACCAATTAAAAAGTTATCTTGAAAGTTATTTTCGGTAGTTACATATTGCAAATACAAGGTGTTTTTGTATCCTTCCACATATTGGTAATAATAGTTTAAACCATCATATTCATAAACAAATTTTAGCATTTGTTTGTCTAAGGATAAGTTTTGCGGAATAGCATCTGAAGTAATTCCATTAATATAATCATATTCTTCTTTGAACACATTGATTCCGAACTGCAATCGATGTTTAAAGTTAATTTGATACAGTGCTAATACCTCAAAAGACGTGTTACTGTATTTGTAGTTAGCCGAGCCATCGTCAAAGTATAATGGTTCTTGACTTGTCCAATTTTGATGATTGATGGCAACTCCAAAATTCCGCGTAAAGAGGTTTGGCGCTCGCAAATTGATTCCGTAAGAGTCAAATCCGTTGTTTTGGTAAAATCCACCAAAAGCGATATTTCTCCCTAAAAAATTATAGTCGTACAAACCAATTTTATAGGCAATTTGCTCATTGGTTGTCGTCCAAAGATTCGCATTTGGAATCAGCGTGAAGTTTTCTTCTATATTAAAATAGATGTTGTATAAATTGTCATGCGAATAAAACACTTGATAATACGCATGCGTAATACCAGCCAAGCGTTTTAATAAAATAACATCTTGGTCCAATTTTAATGAATCGAGCTTATCGCCATTTCGAACACTGACGTAGTTTCTTAAAAAACCAACTTTGTTTTTTTTATGTCCCTGAAATTTTACATCATAGACAATCTTTTCTTGTGCGATTCCATAAAATGCAATCAAAAGAAACGTAAGAAGGAGGATATTTTTTTTCATAGCTATTCAACCATAAAGATACTTTGAATGACGGCATTTACCCAATTATCTTCGCTAACGTCCATTAAGGTAAATTTATACGAATTATCAATAGTTAAATCAAGTGGATTTTCTTCAGTAATATTTAAAACCACATTTGATGTATCGTAGTATTGAAATTGATTTTCATACGTGTAGGTTCCAGAAAGCAAACCATTATCGGTAGTTGACACTACTTGAAAATAAATAGCATTGTCACCATTAGCATTGTGTTCCCATGAAAATACTGGCATGGTAGACGTTTGCTGATTGATCATTAACTTATTTCCCCAAACCGTTGGTTTCGTTACATTTTTAGTTCGGATAGGATTTGAGAGTTTTATTTCTCCATCCAACTCAAATGCAATAATAATCCATTGTTCATGTGCAAAAGGTCTGGTAAACTTATAAATGTATCCATCAAAAAGTGGCTGCGAAGTAATGGCTAGTTCTCGGTAACTTGAATAATCATCTTTATCGATATCAGTTGTATTTGTTTCAAAAAATCGAACATTCGTAGCGCCTTCTTCTAAGTAATAAAACGCATGTACTACATCAGCATTTGTTGCATCACTAGCTGCACAAGCTATTACAGCGCCAGTTTCTACAGTACGATTGACAATCATATCTGATAGTTTTACTGTATTTATAACATTGACTGAATCTAAATTATCATCGTCTGACTGACACGATATTATGGTAAGAACTAATGTAAGATATATGATTGTTTTGAATCGGTTCATCCGTGTACTTTATAATTTTCTCGCAAAACTTTTTCTGCGGGTTTGTTTTGTGGTGTGAATTGGTGATTTTCCAATCCACCAGATCGTTCGTAGTTGTGAAACCATTTCCAGATAAATCCGCCTGCAAACCATTCTTCTTTCCAAAATTCATTGAACAAAGCTTGCAATGCGATTTCTTGTGCTTTTAAATTCAGTACTTTTCCTTTTCTGCTAGAATCCCAAGGTTCTTTTCCTGTATAATCCATGCTTCGATAGCCATATTCTGTAAAAACTACTTTCCGATCTAGTTTTTTAGACAACTCCATAATTTTCTTTTTATGCGGTTGCCAACCTGCTTGCAATGTTTCTAGTGAAGGCATTTTTTCTTCACTTAACGGAAAATAAGCATCAATTCCAATAAAATCCAACCCTTCCCAAAAAGGCACTTTGTCAAAAGAATCCCAGTTTTCTGCATACGTCAATTTGCCTTTGTATACTTTTTTCACTTTCGTGATGAGTTCTTTCCAGAATGCTGGTCGTGCAGCAACAAACTTGTGCAATTCTGTTCCTATACAGTACATATCAGCTTTTATTTCTTGAGCTAAACCTGCATATTCGAGGATAAAACTTTCATAGGATTTTTCAAATGCTTTCCAATCTTCCTCAGATTCCATTTCAATAAAACCTGTAAACTCACCATTCCAAACCCAAATTTGTGGTTTGATCATGATTTTGATCTTATTCTTTTGTAATAACTCGGAATATTGCTTGGCTCCTTTTCGAGTTTCACCAAACCATTGTCGGTCTGTATTGTGAATGACTTCTGTAGCAGATAACTTTCGCATAAAACCAAAAGGCATGATTGCGGCATAGTTTGCATTCACTTTCATAACAGGATCAACATTTGTTTGATCAATGGCTTCTGGTGCGGCTACAAAACTTACACCATTCATTTTTTGAGTTTGACTTGTACATGGAAATTGCAACAAGCCTAAAAAGATACAAAGGAGTCTAAATTTCATAGATACTAATTTTTAGACTCCTAAAATACTTTTTTTCTTAAAACAGCGCTCTTAAACCTATGCTAAAAGTTTGTCCTAATCCTTGGAAATTATTTCCACGTACAAACTTATCGAAAGAAGCTTCTATATTTAATACTTCTGTCAATTGATATTTTGTCCCAATACCTAACGAAGTTGAGTTTTGAGAGAAGTTATTCCCTAAATCAATTAAGAAAGCTTGCTTTGTATTTACATAAATTGTTGATGCTGATGATGGGAAATAGCTTAAAAATACTGCCAATGGCAAGAATAAACTGTTGTTTGCAAAACGCTCTCCTACGTTAGAATCATTTGGATTTGCATCTTCTGATTTTTCTCCAAAGTTAAATCCGAAATCAGCTTGTGTAAATAACTGCCATTTGTCTTGTCCGAACGTTTTATCATAGAAGAATTTTGTTTCCCAAAATACACTTCTCTTGTCTAAATACGGTGCGTTTGCTTTATCTTTAAAAACTGGCAAATAAATAGAGCTTGTAAATGAGAAGTTTGAAATATTCTTAAATGGTTGCACACGAATAGAAGGTGCGATAGTTGTTAATCCACTTCTTGAAGTTGCATCATCTCTAAATTTAAAAACATCTAAAGCGCCTGCTCCTCCAAATGTATTGGAACGTACTTGAAAAATAAATCCGATGTTGATACGACGATTATCGCTAATTCCTGTATAAATCTCTGTCGTATTTGTAAAAAATGTTTCTCTAGGAATGGTTACTGACGTACTTCCTGCATCTGTACGTTCTGTTTGTGTATAAATACTATTGAAGAATTTAATATCCCATTGTCCTTTACGTAATAACTTTGAAGGTGTAAACTCCTGAATATTTGTTAAATTGTCCGTAGTATCATCGTCTTGATCTTGATCTTGGGCAAATGACAAGCTTACGAACAGTAGGGCAATTGCAGTTATGAATAAGTTTTTAGTGTTCATTTTGTAATTTAATTTAGTATAGTAATTAGTTTTTAATTTTTATTGTTGCTTTCAGCCTTTAGCTTATGGTTTTATTTTTTGTTTATACTGAGTTTGAAAAAATATATCGAAATATTTTCTTAAGTAACAGATTACTTCGCCGTTAGCACTTACTCGTAACGACGTTTGAAAGAACTAATTCGTTTTATTTAAATTCCAATTGTATGGATAATAACTGATTTTAGATTTTTCTGCGATTTTTTCTTCTCTATACTTATTAATAAAATCGATTTCATTTCCGTTTTGAGTAAAATCTTCTTTGTACCACTTCATAATTTCAGATAATTGTACACGTTTTTTACGAGCATTTACTTTGATAAAACTGTCACTATTTAAAGCAATTCGCGTTTGTCTATCTAATTGTTTGTCTAATGTACTTGGCAGATATGCTTCTGAAATAATTGGAGGACATCCTAAACCTGCGCACACCAATACAAAATGAAAACGTGCATCGTTAAATTGCCCACGTAATAATTTGTGTTCTATATCATTCAGTGTAATCTTCTTTCCTCCTACAGCATGTTTTGTTTTATCGAAGAAACCTTTGATGTCTAGTGGAGATTTTACAGGATATTTTTTAATAATTCCCTTAATAACAGATAAGTTATAGATATTAACCCAAAAAGCTTGATAGGTATTTGCATCACTTTTATCTACTGTAATACTATTAGTAGAGGCCAAAATTCTTTCCAACTCCGCAGGATTATTTTTAATCGCTTTATAATTTACGCGTCCACCTTTTACATATTCCTTAAAAAATGCATCTGAAGAGGTAAAGAAAGCGTCTGTATTTTGAGCAAAACTTAAAGAGCTCATCAATAATACAATTAGTGTAATGATTTTATATTTCATAGCAATTTTTTTTAATATTAATTTCATCTATTTAAAATTTTTTGATTTATGAATGTTCAAAAAATTCGAATACATTCAGTAACTCACATATATTTTTATTATCTCTTTCAAATGAATTTGGAAATAATAAAAAATTCATATTCGTTTCAATTTGTAATGGTGGGTAAGTCCACAAAAAACTGAGGAACTTACAAACTTTCTAAAAAAAGTTTATAATTCGTATCAAATTGATTTTCAAGCAGCAAACAGGTTGTTGTTTTTTAAAAATCCTTACAAAAAACTTTTAATTTATAATTATTCTAAATTCTTCACTTTGTTTAAGTTCTTAACTTTAACATCGACAGAATTCCCAACACAAGTCAATTCCTACTCATAATTAGGAACTTAATAACCAAGCAACATTTTATGGAACATATTGTAATCATAGGTAATGGAATTTCTGGAGTTACGGCTGCCAGACATATCAGAAAGCTTTCTGATAAAAGAATTACCATTATTTCGGCTGAAACAGAATATTTTTTCTCGCGTACTGCATTAATGTATGTATACATGGGACACATGAAGTTTGAACACACACAGCCTTACGAAAATTGGTTTTGGAAAAAGAATCGCATCGAACTTAAAAAAGGGTTTGTAAAGCAAGTAAAAGACGCTTCTAAAGAATTGGTTTTTGCTAGTGGAGAAACCATGAAATATGACAAACTCATCATTGCAACAGGTTCAAAACCGAATAAATTTGGTTGGCCAGGACAAGATTTAGATGGTGTAATGGGAATGTATCACAAACAAGATTTAGAAAATTTAGAAAAATACGCGCCTAATAATAAGGTATGTAAACGTGCTGTTATTGTTGGTGGTGGACTCATCGGAATTGAATTGGCTGAAATGCTACAAAGTCGCGATATTCCAGTAACCTTTTTAGTGCGCGAAACTAGTTTTTGGAACGGTGTACTGCCTGCTGGCGAATCTGCCATGATTAACGAACACATCAAAGAACATCATATCGATTTACGTTTAGGCGTAAATTTGCAAGAAATTAAAGCGGACGAACACGGAAAAGTAAAATCGATCATCATCAAAGAAACAGGTGAAGAAATTGAATGTACAGTTGTTGGACTCACCGCAGGAGTTTCGCCAAATATTGATTTCTTAAAAGATTCCAATATAGAACTCGGTCGTGGTGTTAAGGTAAATAGACGATTAGAAACCAACGTTAAAGATATTTACGCTATTGGTGATTGTGCCGAACAGCATGAAGCTATTGGAAACCGCAGACCAATTGAAGCCGTTTGGTATACGGGACGTATGATGGGCGAAACACTGGCACAAACTATTTGTGGAAATCCTAGAGATTATAATCCTGGACACTGGTTCAACTCTGCAAAGTTTTTAGACATTGAATACCAAACCTATGGTTGGGTTTTTGGAGAACGCGGACGACCAGCATACGAACAACATTTTCACTGGAAACATCCTGATAAACATATATGCATTACCGTTGCTTTTCACAAGGAAACGAAGGAATTCTTAGGAATCAATACGTTTGGAATTCGCATGCGTCACCATGCTTTTGACAATTGGTTAAATGAAAAACGTTCTGTAGAATATGTACTAGAACACTTAGCCGATGCCAACTTTGATCCAGAATTCTACAAGCTACACGAAAAAACTATCGTAGCACAATTCAATCAAGAAAACAACACTAATATTCAATTAAAGAAGAAAAGCTGGAAACGTATTTTCAGTTACTAATCATCACATTTTAAAAAAAATATTATGAAATTCATTCGAATTGCAGGACTCTATATATTTATTGCTTCCGTAGTGTTGTTTAGTGCAACGGTTTTTATGGGAACCTATACCCTATCGGAAGCTTCTATTAAAGGATCATTTGGTGGAAAAGACGTAAGAGTTACGGAAACTTTTGCCGCAGTCGCCAAAGAAAATGGCGTTTTAGACAAAACATATAACAGTCAATTTACATTCATGAACGATGTAGTTGGATTGTTTGATAAACATAACAAACGTGTTTCGGAAGCTGTTGCTGAAGAAACAGGAATTTCAACTTCAGAAACTGATAAAATTATTGTTGCAGCTTCAAAAAGTGGAAAAGTAGCATATACAAAAGAAGTATTGCAAAGTGTGTTGCCTGAAGCCAAAGTAAAGATGTTAGATGGCACAACAAATTGGATGTACAGTCCAGGAAAAACCTATGATTCGGTAGATGCTTTTAAAAACGATTTGACGAATAAAATCAATGAAATCAATCGCAGTCAAGCTGGAAATTATTTATTGTACGATAACAAATATTCACGTTTTGACATTACAGAACGTGCCGCAACAGGAATCATTTCAGATAACAAAGTCTTATTCTTGTTCTTAACTTTTGGATTGGGAATCATTGGATCCTTGATGTTTATTATTGCTGGATTGTTCTTAAAACCAATTCCAGGTATCAAAAACAACGGAATTTACTTAAACAATGCAACCAATCGTGGTTGGGTAGGAATCGCAGCCTTCGGATTCTTAGTAGCATTTTATGTTTTACTTTATTTTCACCCGTACATTATTGCCAATTGGACCAACATTGTAGACCCGTTAAAAGGATTTTTTATTGAAGGTGCTTCTGCTTCACAATGGTTCTTATATGGAATTTTGTATTGCGTATCTATGATTGTGATGGGAATTCGCATGTTTATAAAATATCGTCACAATCAATATCAAGTGGTGCGAACAGCAAGCGTATTATTTTTCCAAATTATCTTTGCTTTCTTATTAGTTGAGATTTTACCATTGTTTGATTTACCAGGAGTAGATTTAAAAAATGCTTGGCCATTAGATTACAATTTCCTAACTGACTGGAATGTAAAAAATTATTTAGCAGCTGGACATTTAGGAAAATTCATGTTCTTCTGGGGAATCATTCTTTCCATTATAATTGTGCCAACCTTAGTGTACTTTTATGGAAAACGTTGGTATTGTTCATGGGTCTGTGGATGTGGTGGATTAGCAGAAACACTAGGAGATCCATACCGTCAACTTTCTGACAAGCGTTTAATTGCTTGGAGAATTGAGCGTTGGACTATTTATCCAATCTTAATATTTGCTATTATTATGACAGTTGTGGTTGGTTACAATACCTATAATATCATCAATGATCCTGCAAATGTTGGTAACAGCACTTTCTTAGGTATCAATGCATATAAAATTAATGAATGGTATGGTTTCTTGATCGGATCTATTTTTGCAGGAGTTATTGGAACAGGATTCTATCCAATTCTTGGAAACAGAAGCTGGTGTCGTTTTGGATGTCCTTTAGCTGCGTATATGGGAATCGTACAACGTTTCAAATCTCGATTCAGAATTACAACCAATGGCGGACAATGTATTTCTTGTGGAAACTGTTCAACATACTGTGAGCAAGGAATTGACGTACGTTCGTATGCACAAAAAGGACAAAATATTGTACGTTCATCATGTGTAGGTTGTGGAATTTGTAGTGCAGTTTGCCCAAGAGGAGTTTTAAAATTAGAAAACGGTCCAGACGATGGTGCAACACGTCACGAAATTCCAGAAGTAATCTTAGGAAACGATGTGAATTTATTTGAGATGCTAGAAGAGAATAAGTAATTGTTAATTGCTAGAGAAGTTTTTACAGTAAATGATCAATAAAAAGACCATTTACTGTATGTTCAGATACTTTATCCAGACAACTATAGTATAACAACCTACTTACAATATGTTGTACGCCAATACTAAAAACATGAAATATCTACACTTCATCATATACTTTTGTGCCATGACTAGCGTAAGCGCACAAAAAGAATATCAAAAAAGTTATTACGATAATGGACAACTCAAAGAAGAGGGTTGGACTAAAAAAGGCGTAAAAACAAAATATTGGAAATTCTATTACGAAAGCGGAACACTTGCAAAAGAAGGTAGCTTCAAAAATGGGAAACCCGCAAAATATTGGTACTTTTATCGCGAAAATGGTAGAAAGAAAAGCGAAGGACATTATGTAAAAGGGCAAAAAGCAAAATGGTGGTTGTTTTATGATCAAAATGAAAAGATAGATCATAAATGCCAATTGAAGAATAACCAGAAAAATGGTTATTGCCTACGCTATAAAAATGAAGAATTGATTCGTGCTGAAAAGTATAAAAATGGAGAAAAAATTGGTGAATGGACCGATTTAAAGAGTTTCAAAAAAGAAAACAGTGTTTGGGATTTACAGTAGCTTGATTGCTAATTGCTAGTTATCCGTTACTAATTTTTAGAAAACGTCAGTTCGAGTGATTGTTTGTAATGAAGCTAAGAAAAATTGTATCGAAAACAACCTTGAAATAAAATACAATAATAGATTCCTGCCTTCGCAGGAATGACAAAACAAAGAGCTAAAAGCCAAAAGCAAGTAGCTAAAAAATAAAATATGATCATAAAAGTCATTATTCCTGCATATAATGAAGAAGATTCTATTGCAAATGTGATTCAGGAAATCCCCAAGAACGTTACCGAAGTTATTGTGGTAAGTAATAATTCTACCGATAATACGGAAGCAAATGCCAAAGCCGCAGGTGCAACTGTGTTGAAAGAACCAAGAAAAGGATATGGATATGCGTGTTTGAAAGGTATGGAATACATTGCAAATCAAGCAGAAAAGCCAAATATTCTTGTATTTTTGGACGGTGATTATTCGGATTATCCTGAAGAATTGACTAAAATTGTGGCACCAATTATAGAGCAAGACATTGATTTTGTGATTGGTGCACGCGTAAAATCGCTTCGAGAAGATGGCTCCATGACACCTCAACAAGTGTTTGGAAATTGGTTAGCTACTTTTTTGATGAAGCTGTTTTTTAGAGCACGATTTACAGATTTAGGACCTTTTAGAGCAATTAAGTATGAAAAGCTGCTAAATTTGAATATGGAAGATAAAACCTATGGTTGGACCGTGGAAATGCAGCTCAAAGCGTTGAAAAAGAAACTATCGTATGTAGAAGTTCCTGTAAAATATAAAAAGAGAATTGGTGTCTCAAAAGTTTCAGGAACCGTAAAAGGTACTATATTTGCGGGCGTGAAAATTTTAGGTTGGATTTTTAAATATAGTTTTAAATAGATGGGATTTGATGCAGAATTTTTCAAACTAGCACTATCGTTTTTTGTCATGGCAATTTACGGTATCGCTTTGATTTTGATTTTAATGTATAGCTTGGCACAGTTGAATTTATTGATCAATTATTTACGATCAAAAAAGAAAGAAGACAATGCGCCTCGCTTTGACTTGAATAATCCTGACGAAGTTCCGTATGTGACTATTCAACTTCCAGTGTACAATGAATTGTATGTAATGGAACGTTTATTGGACAATATTGCGTTGATCGATTATCCAAAAGACAAACTTGAAATTCAGGTATTAGACGATTCTACAGACGAATCTGTCGTTTCTACCGCAGAAAAAATTAAGGAAATCCAAAAACTTGGAATTGATATCTCTCATATTCGCCGTGTGGACAGAACTGGATTTAAAGCTGGTGCTTTAAAAGAAGGTTTGGTAGATGCCAAAGGTGAGTTTGTTGCAATTTTTGATGCAGATTTCCTTCCGAATAAAGATTGGCTCAAACAAACCATTCCTTTCTTTAAAGATGAAAAAATTGGTGTAGTACAAACACGTTGGGGACATATTAACCGCGATTATTCATTACTCACCAAAATACAAGCATTCGCGCTTGACGCACATTTTACCTTAGAACAAGTTGGACGAAATTCTAAAGGCCATTTTATCAATTTTAATGGAACTGCTGGAATTTGGCGTAAAACCTGCATTATTGATGCTGGAAACTGGGAAGGTGATACACTTACGGAAGATTTAGATTTAAGCTACCGTGCACAGTTAAAAAACTGGAAATTTAAGTATTTAGAAGATGTAGAAACGCCTGCCGAATTGCCTGTAGTAATCAGTGCTGCACGCTCGCAACAATTTCGTTGGAACAAAGGTGGCGCTGAGAATTTCCGCAAAATGGTAAAGCGCGTTATTCTCTCTAAAAACATATCGTTCAAAACTAAAGTTCACGGAATTTTACACTTGCTCAACAGTACCATGTTTTTAAATGTATTGATTGTTGGAATTTTAAGTATTCCGATGTTATACATTAAAAACACCTATGGACATTTAGAAATATACTTTACCGTTTCTAGCTTTTTTATCATTAGTACGATTATATTTTTTATATGCTTTTGGTTTCCATTTAAACGTGTACAAGGCGGCGGATTTATGAAGTTTATCGAGTATATTCAGATGTTTTTCACCTTCTTCTCGGTTGCGATGGGATTCTCAGTTCACAATTCTGTAGCTGTAATGGAAGGACATTTAGGAAAACGAAGCGAGTTTGTTCGTACGCCAAAATTCAACATTAAGACATTAAAAGATTCGTGGAAAAATAACAAATACATCAAAAAGAAAATCTCTGCCAACACTATTATTGAAGCAATTTTAATGGTGTATTTCTTATTTGGAATGTACAGTGCGTATCCATTAAATGACTTTGGATTGTTCCCATTTCACTTAATGTTATTCTTAGGTTTTGCCTTTGTATTTTTTAATTCGATTCGTTCTAAAGTGTGATCGTTTCCGCAGAGAAATATCAGAACTTCTCTATTGTCCTTGTGCTTATTAGTGCCTTTGTATATTACTACATTGGATATCCACTTGTACGTACTGATGTCACTATTTTAATTTCGCTATTCGCAGTCGGATTTGCCAGTTTTTACGGATTGATTCAACTGAAAAAGACAAATTTTATATTCCTTGCGGGAATTGCCATTGTGTTCCGATTGGTCTTTTTAGGAAGTATCCCCAACTTATCACAAGATTTTTACCGCTTTATTTGGGACGGAAGAATGTTGGTGGAAGGTTGGAATCCGTATTTATATTTACCAAACGATTTGATGGCTTCTGGAATTGCTCCCATAGCAGAAGCACAGGAACTATTTAATGGAATGGGTAATTTGAGTGCTTCGCATTATACCAACTATCCGCCAATAAATCAATTGTGTTTTGCCATTGCAGGATTGTTTGCAGGGAAAAGTATTTTAGGGTCGGTAGTTGTCTTGCGAATCTTGATTATTCTGGCTGATGTTGGAACTTTATATTTTGGAAAAAAGCTCTTAAAACGCTTAGATTTGTCTGTTTACAATATTTGGTGGTATGTTTTAAATCCATTTATCATTATTGAACTCACTGGGAATTTACACTTTGAAGGTGTCATGATTTTCTTCGTAGTTTGGAGTTTATATTTATTACACAAAGGTTCCTGGATTTGGGCAGCTATTGTATTGGCATTGTCCGTTTCCGTAAAATTGATTCCGCTAATATTTCTACCATTATTGTTTCAATGGTTCACCAAGCATAAAGCTTCAGAAGTATCCAAAAAGACATTTCCTATTATTTGGAAAGGTGCTCTAAAACTCTTGGCTTTCTATGGAATTGTCATTGCAACTATTATCATATTCTTTTTACCATTTCTCTCGAAGCAGTTCATAGAAAACTATCAACAAACTGTTGGATTGTGGTTTCAAAACTTTGAGTTTAATGCAAGTTTTTACTATATCGCCCGCTGGATTGGCTATGAAACCATTGGTTGGAATTTGATCAAGGAAATTGGACGTGTCACGCCAATCATTGTGCTCATCTTTGTTACTGGAATCAGTCTTTTCAGAAACAATAAAGACTTTCAAAAAACTATGACAGCACTATTATTTGGACTTTCATTTTACTTTTTTACGACTACTACCATGCATCCTTGGTACTTGGCAACTTTACTTATTTTAAGTGTGCTCACAAAGTATCGATTTACTGTAATTTGGTCGTTTATGATCATCTTTAGTTATACTGCTTATCAAAATGAGACTTATGCTGAAAACCTATACTTTGTAGCTTTTGAATACATTATTGTTTATGGATTTTTGATCTATGAATTATTTTTTCGAAACACAAAAAAAGTAAAAACTGAGACTTCATAGCGATTCTTACACGCTCATATTCTTCTAAAAAAAATAAAATCTTTCCGCTTTTTTCACTACTTTTATAATTACAATCAATTTATTTACTGATTATGAAAACATTACGCCTCTTACCATTTTCATTTTCGCTACTGTTTAGCATGTCTTTAATTGCTCAAATAGATGGCTCACCACGACAGTTTGAAAGTACTTCACAAATATTTCAAGAACTCCGTAAAGTAATTAACTCTAAGGAAAAAACTCCTTATGAAATTGACTGGGAAAACGTCAAAGGAAGTCCATACTTGTATGAAAAATATAAGTTAGGGCAGTTTTTTGTTGGCGATAAATCGTATGGAAATGTAATGATGCGTTTAAATACGTATACGGATGAAATTGAGTTAATGCCAGTAGAAGGAGAAGAAGTTGGAGCATTAATGAAAATTGATGATTCTCGACTTACGTTTGAAAATAAAACTTTAAAATTGCTTCCATACAAAGATGAAGATGGCTATGCTCAAAAAGGATACTTTTTAGAACTGACTCAAAATAAAGATTTAAAGTTATTACTCAGAAAGAAGTGTTTATTCTCGCCAAACGAAAAAGCATTGACAGCAAATCAAAAAGATAGAGCTGCAAAGTTTACGCAATATGACTATTTTTATATCTTAAAAGATGGAAACTTAACATCTATTGAACCAAAGAAGAAATCGGTATTGAAGATGTTTCCTGATAAGAGGAGTGAAATAAAATCGTATATAAAATCTGAAAAATTAAAACTTAAAAAAGAGAAAGACTTTGCTAAATTAGTAGATTATATTGCTAGTTTATAACACAAAAAATCATTTTTAAAGACAGCTTCTTTTCGTTTAAAATAAATTGAAAGAAGCTGTTTTAACAATACTTTTATTTTATAAATGCTTCAAATTTATGACTTCTTGTGCTGTTAGGTTTCGCCAGTGACTTCGTGGTAAATCTTTCTTCGTCAATCCAGCGAAAACAACTCTATCCAAACGTGCAACTGTATATGACAAATGCTCAAAAATTGCTTTTACCAAACTATTACTTCCTGAGCTTGCTTTGATTCCTATTTCACGTTTTGAAGCTCCTTGAATCCAAGAAATTTCGTCTACCTCGTGCTTTACACCTCTAATGTTGAGTCCGTCTTTGATTTTGTTAAAGTCTGCTTGACTTAAGTTTCTATCCAACTCTACATGAAAGATTTTACGAACTTTTTGGTTAGGATCTGTTAGCTTTCTTGCCAATTCTCCATCGTTGGTAAATAACAACAAACCTGTAGTTTGTCGTTCCAAGCGTCCAACAGGAACAATTCTGGCAGTAGTTGCATTGGCAACTAAATCCATTACGGTTTTACGCCCTTTTTCGTCTTTAGTTGTTACTAAAAATCCTTTGGGTTTGTTCAATAAAATATAGGTTGGTTTTTCTGGATTAATAATACGTCCATCAAAACGTACTTCATCTGTCAATTGTACTTTATAACCCATCTCTGTTACGACTTTGCCATTGACAGTCACACTTCCAATAGAAATGTGCATGTCTGCTTCACGTCGTGAACAAATACCTGAGTTAGAAATATATTTATTTAAGCGAATCTCATTTGGATTGCTTGATGATTTAGGTTTTGGCGCTGCTTTCTTCTTATAATTCGGCTTCTTTCCATCAAAAGACTTCTTTCCTTGAAACGATTTCTTTCCTCCATGATCCTTTCCTCCTGATGAAGCTTTACTTTTACCTTGTCGTTCTTTTGCCATTGTTTTTAGCTCTAAAAATTTTTGCAAAGATACTTTTTAATTATTGATAACCGAATCTTGGTTTAATTATTCGTTTTTAGTTCATTAAAAAAGATAATTCATTCAGAATCAATATTGTGATACTTTTAGAAAAGTAAGAAGCGTAAAATGAATATGAGAAGTATGTGTACTACTTACTTTATTTCTTCTTTTAGTAATTCTTTTATGATTTTTTCAAGATATCCTTTGTATTCTACTTCTGTCTCTACGCTATCTTCGTTATTCAAATTAGATGTAATTTTCATTTTATCATCTCCTAAGAAATATATGCTTATGTGCGGTATTTTTTCATGATTCGTCTGTCTTTTAGACCTAGATAAAATTAAATGAGATAAACTAATTCCGATTCTCAATGATTCATCTAGTTTGAAATTTCTCATTTCTTTGATCAATTTAATTGTATCTTTTTCAGTATGACATTGTGTAGGGTAAGTAGCTAATAAATTTTCACTAGTTTCTTCAGTTAAGTTCCAACTTTCTATGAATTCACCTTTGATTCCTTCACCTCTTTCATAGTACCTTGCAAGTTCGCTAAGTTTTATTTCTGGAAATTGACTCTGCATAGTTGAAGGCATTGACTTTTCTAATACCCAATTAATTATTAGTTCTCCTTGTCTTTGGATATCTGTGCTGGAAATTTCAAAAATTGGGCATTCATCCCATTCAAAAACATATTTTGGAATTTCACCAAAAAAGAATGGATAAATTTTACAACTCCTTTCTTTATCTTTTAATTCAATATTAGATTCAAACGTAAAATCAGGTTCAACCGTTATTGTATTGCTTTCTATTTTATATAGTTCACTACAACTTTTATAAAGTTCCGATCGTAAAATCTCTAATTCTTCTCTCATCTATATACAGAATATTTTTTATTTGATAAAATACAACTAACTCAAAAATAGAAATTTATTAATCATTAATTTTAATGGTGCTCTGACGCTCTCTATTCACCAACAGTTGTGTAACATCTGGACGCGAATAATGTCCAACAGCATCAAAGTTTTGGCGTTCTTCCAAGATTCGATTAAAATCTAAGGTTGCAATGATCAAACCTTCTGTATGTAACACTGGTGGAATTAACCATTCGCCATCTGGACTTGCAATACACGATCCGCCATTTGCCAATTCATCTGGAACATTATTTAGGATTTCATCTACATTCGGAATGTCTGATGATATATCTGATTTTCGCATCAAACTCGACACAGAAATCACATACGAACGCGATTCACGTGCAATAAAGCGAGTAATGTCTTTGGTGTTGATTTCACTTCCTGGCCAAACTGCAATGTGTAAGTTTTCGCCCATTCCATATAGTGCTGCTCTTGGCAACGGCATCCAGTTTTCCCAACAGTTTAACCCTCCAATAGTAAAATCTTTGAGTGGATGTACTTTTAAACCATTTCCATCGCCACTTGCCCATGTTAAACGTTCTTCATAGGTTGGTATTAATTTTCGGTGCATGGATTCTATGCTTCCTTCTTGATTAATGTAAGCTAATGAACAGTAAATGCTATGTCCTCCACGATCTACAGCGCGTTCCATCAATCCTAAATAAATCGCAATATTATGTTCTTTTGCTAAATCACAGATTTCATCTAAATCTCCTTTTTCTACTTGGATAGAATTTTGAACATAGTGTCTGTAGATTTCTTTTTGTGTAGTTGAATTAAATGCTGCTCCATTGGTATTAGCTACCCAAAATGGATATCCTGGTAATAAAGCTTCACCAAAAACGATGAGTTCGCATTGCTGTTTGCTAGCATCAAGAATTTGCTGTTTTATTTTGTCAATTGTTTTGGATTTGTCTAACCAAACTGGTGCAATTTGCGCTAGTGCGACTTTTAATTCGTGTGATGATGACATAGATTTTTTGGTTTAATATTCTATTGGTTTGATCTGTCGATGAAATCTAAAGAACCTTTAAAAAAATTAACATTTAAGTTGCTATAAATTACCAATTTTAGAGAAGAAAAACACACTTTAAAGTTGCTTTAACAATTTTTGAAGCGTCTGCGAATTTTTATCACAAAACTCTAGTAATTTTATTTAAAATCACATCAATATTTAAGAGTGGAATGCTGAAAACGCCAGAAACAATAATGAACTTTAAAATGTTGTGAAGTAAGATATAATGAGACTTCGCCGTAGATTTATATAGTATAACTACCGAAATAATTAAAAGTCCAATACTGCCGTAGAAATAATACAGCATATAGCTTGTATCGTAACGGGAAATTAGAAAAACAGTAACGGCAATGGCAATTCCTGCCGAGAAGGTTATGAGTCCTTTCGACACTTTTTCGCCATACATTACAGGAATGGTTTTGTAATCTTGTGCCAAATCGCCTTTAATATTTTCTAAATCTTTGATGAATTCACGAATCAGAATGAGTAAAAATAGAAAAGCTGCATGTACAAATATGACACTGCTTAAGTTTTTGTAATAGATAAATACAGCAAAAAATGGCGTAATTGCCAATACTGCCGAAGTTAGATTTCCTATAAATGGAATCTTTTTGAGTTTATGAGAGTAAAACCAAATTCCGAAAATGTAAGCAGAAAAGAAAATAAACGAATTGAAGGAAACAATACTAGCAATGGCTACCGAAATGAAGTTTAAAATAAAATATGTTGTTAGTTTTGTACGTTTACTTACCAAACGATCTAACATTGATTTTTTTGGTCGATTGATTAAGTCTTTTTCGGCGTCATAAAAATTATTGATAATGTATCCTGCCGCAATTGCAACTGCCGAAGCTAACACAATTGCTAATAAATGTCCATCTAAAATGATTTCCATAAAGCCTTCTTTTGGTGCCAAGATGTATTTGGCTGCCAAATATTGCGCAATTACAATAATAAGGATGTTGTATCCTCTGACAACAGAAAATAGACTGAAGAGTTTGTATAGAAATAGCTTTTGCTTTCTAGAGAGCATTCACGTCCAAACTTTAGAAGTTGTATACTACTTCAAGTTTGTAATCTTTGAGCGTTTCTTTTGTTTTTTCAATGTTTTGTGTAAATCCAAGAATGTATCCGCCGCCGCCAGATCCACAAAGTTTTAAGTAATAATCGTTGGTATCAATTCCTTGTTTCCAAAGTGAATGGAATTGTTGTGGGATCATTGGTTTGAAGTTATTGAAAACTACTTTCGACAATGATTTTAAGTTTCCAAATAAGGATTTTACATCTCCTTTTAAGAAATCTTCCACACAGGAATCTGTATGTTTTATAAATTGATCTTTAAGCATTTTACGGAACCCTTCTTGTTTCATATTTTCCATGAAAATATTAACCATTGGTGCCGTTTCTCCCATAATTCCGCTATCTAATAAGAATACTGCTCCTTGGCCAACTTCGTTTTGCGAAGGAATTCCTGTAGGTTCAATATTATCTTTAGAATTGATTAGAATTGGAATGCTCAAATAACTATTTAAAGGATCTAAACCAGAACTTTTTCCATGAAAGAACGATTCCATAGCACCAAAAATTTCTTTCAATGTTAAGAGCTTCTCTCGTGTCAAGTTCTCTAAAACTGTGATTTTATCATACGCATACTTGTCGTAGATAGAAGCTACTAAAGCACCTGAACTTCCTACTCCATATCCTTGAGGAATAGACGAATCAAAGTACATTCCTTTGTCCAAATCACGATTTAAAGCAGCAATGTCAAATGTCACCAATTCAGCATCTAAGGCTTCTAAGTGGTTGGCAAAACCTTTTAAACTTTCGTTAGAGTCTTTTGCTTCATCTGAAAGATTCTCGTCAATTTTTAATGCTCCTTTGTAAAAGTTGTATGGAATGGATAATCCTTTGGAATCTTTGATGATTCCGTATTCTCCGAAGAGTAAGATTTTTGAATAAAAAAGAGGTCCCTTCATTTGTTCGTTCAATTTGCGACTATTGTTATGTAAAATTACAACTTTTTTGCTCCAAAACCTATTCTATCACAGATATGATGTTCGTTTTGGCAAAATTTTGTTAGTTCTTGCTGAATAAATGGATATACGATATCTTTTTCATTTTCAGGATATAACACATGTACATTGGCTCCTGCATCTAGCGTAAAACAAACGTGCGTTCCAGATTCTTCACGAAATTTCCAAATTCGATTGATAATTTCCAATGTGTTTGGTTTCATCAAAATGAAATACGGCATTGAAGTCATCATCATCGCATGAAGTGTTAAAGCTTCACTTTCAACTATTGCAATGAATTCTGTTAAATCGCCATCAGCTAACACAGATTGCATTTTTGTTAAGTTTTCATGTGCTTGCGCAAAACGCTGAGTAGCAAACGGATGATTGTGCATCAAATTATGTCCAACTGTACTACTGACTTGCTTTTCACCTTTATCCACTAACAGAATTGTGTCGTGATAGTTTTTAAAGACTTCATGTACTTTGTACGGATATTTTATTCCGAACAAGTCTGAACTTCCCACAGTATCTTCATGTGTTCCCCACACAATTAAATCACCTTCAATACTTCTGCTTGCACTTCCTGAACCTAAACGCGCCAAAAATGATGCTTTTTGGTTAAATGCTTCTGCTGTCATTGATGGATTGAGTTCTTTTTCCAAACTCATTAAACACAATGCCAACGCACTCATTCCAGAGGCAGACGAAGCAATTCCACTACTATGCGGAAAGGAATTTGAAGTTTCTATCGTAAAATGATAGTCTTTTAAAAATGGAAGATATGATTCAATTCGTTGTAAAAACGTGTTGATTTTCGGTTTGAAATCGTCTTTTTGTTTTCCTTCAAAAAACAAGTCAAATGAAAAATCATCTAGTGCAATATCGTGCTTTTTATATGTCAATTTTGTAGTTGTAGCACAAGCATCCAACGTAAAACTGATGGATGGATTTTGTGGAATTTGATCTTCTTTTTTTCCCCAATATTTGATGAGTGCAATATTACTTGGCGATTTCCAAGTGACTATTCCTGAGGCAACATTTTTTGTATATGCTTTGGGCAGAAATGCAGCTATTTCCATAGACGATTTTAAAAATTTAGGCAAAGATACGTTTTTTTTAATGTGCTAATTTGAAAATATCCCAATGGAATAATTACTTTCTAACGGAGTCTTTAATGTTAGGAAACGTGCTTACGAAAGTTTTGAGAAAACTTGAAACATTTTTTTTGTCAAGGAATAAATTACTTCGTCATTCTTCCTCGTAATGACGTTTCAAAAAATCTAACTATCAAAGATTGTTTCAGAAATAATATGACTTCCTGTCCAAGCGTTTTGAAAGTTAAATCCGCCCGTAATGGCATCTATGTCCAGGATTTCACCTGCAAAGTACAGATTTTCGTGTTTTTTACTTTCGAAAGTTTTGAAGTTGACTTCTTTTAAATGAATTCCTCCAGCCGTAACAAATTCTTCTTTGAATGTACTTTTTCCTTTTACATTAAAAATTGCTTCGGTTAGCTGACTTGCCAATTGTTCAGTTTGTTGTTTTTTCAAATCTGCCCAGCGCGTTTGCTCTTTGACTCCTGCTGCTTGAATAATACGTTGCCACAGACGTTTTGGCACCTCAAACGGATTGTTTTTGTGTACTGCTTTTTTTGCGAGTTCGATTTTAGAATCTTTGATCATTTCCAAACAATCTTCTCTAGAAATATGATCTAGCCAATTGACTTCTATTTGAAAGTTGTACTGTTTGTCTGCTAAAATTCGTGCGCCCCAAGCAGATAGTTTTAAAATTCCTGGTCCGCTCATTCCCCAATGTGTAATCAATAAAGGTCCATTGGATTCTAGTTTTGTGTCCACAACCTTTACGTTTGCTGGTGTTGCAATTCCTAGTAAATCTTTGATTCGTGAATCTTTGATATTGAAGGTAAATAATGATGGGACCGCAGACACAATTGTATGACCAAGTGTTTCTAAGAGTTTCCACATTTTAGGGTTGCTTCCTGTAGTCATTACAATTTTCGCAGCCTGTAGCTTTCCTTGACTAGTTTCTACTTGCCAAACATTATTGGTTTTTGAGATATGCTTAACCGCATGATTTTTTCTAAAATCAACTTGATGCTTTTTCGCTTCACACAAAAAACAATCAATAATCGTTTGGGAAGAATCAGTAACAGGAAATATTCTGCCATCATCTTCAATTTTCAATTCCACACCGCGTTCTTCAAACCAACCCATCGTATCGCCACAACAAAATTGATGAAAGGGTCCTAAAAGCTCTTTTTGGCCCCTTGGATAGTAATTTATAAGTTCTTTCGGATCAAAACATGCATGTGTTACATTACATCTTCCTCCCCCAGAAATACGAACTTTGGTTAAAAATTCTTTTCCTCTTTCTACAATCACAACTGATTTCTCAGGATGTTTTTCAGCGATATTAATAGCTGTAAAAAAACCTGCTGCTCCGCCGCCAATGATTAGAACATCGATAACTCCCATGAATATTTGTTGATTTGATTGAAAGATTTCCTGTAAAGAAATGCTTTTTAGTTTAAAATTCAACATTTATCATTTAAAATTTAATGAGTCTTAAACTCTTCTTAATTGAACTTGAAAATTTTATGTTTTCTACTAAATATTTTATTTTTGATCAAAATCCATGTATATGAAGTTTGATTATCTAAAATACTGCCTGTTTCTATTGTTGTTTTCTAATTGTACAGTGAATTACGGACAATTGAACTACACTGGAAAGATTTCAAGTGATTTAAAAGAAGTCTCTGGAATGGAATCAATTCCAAATTCTGATAGTTTTTGGATGATTAATGATAGTGGAAATGATCCCAAAGTCTTTGAAGTCAATTCTAAAGGAAAGATTTACAAAACTTTACACATTAAAGGTAAGAATAGAGATTGGGAAGATTTGACCAAAGACTCAGAAGGTAATTTATATATTGGTGATTTTGGAAATAATGCTAATGATCGAAAGCATCAAAGAATTTATATGTTGTCTGCGAATGATTTGGCTACCAAAAAGAGCATTGATCCGGTGAAGATTGAGTTCTCATTTCCTGATCAGAAAAAATTTCCACCTAAAAAGAAGAATAGACATTTTGATGTAGAATCATTTTTTTATCATAGTGGATATTTGTATTTGTTTACAAAGAGTCGCACAAAATCAGCCTACGGACGCACAAATTTGTATAAAATCCCAGCTACTAAAGGAAAACATAAAGCCCAGTTTATTAGTACTTTCAACACTTGCGATAAACTTGAATGTTGGATAACCTCAGCAGCGATAAGTCCAAATGGAAAAAAAGTTGTGCTGTTATCACACAATTCTGTTTGGCAATTTACCGATTTTAAAGGTGATAACTTTTTAGGCGGAACGGTGAAAAAATACGATTTAGGACATACTACTCAAAAAGAAAGTATTTGTTTTAAAGGAAATGACACCGTATATATTTCTGATGAAGAATCACACGGAAGTGGACGAAATTTGTATAGCTTTCAACTTGATTAAGTCGTTTCTTTCTAAGACACCACATATTTATTTTCCGTAGCTTTGCACTTTGAATGCCTTTTAGATGAGTGAAGTACAATTGACAAGAATCAACAAGTTTTTAAGTGAAGTAGGTTACTGTTCGCGCAGAGCCGCTGATAAATTGATTGAACAACGACGTGTAACTATTAATGGGAAAGTTCCTGAAATGGGAACGAAAATTGCGCCAGGAGATGAAGTACGTGTTGATGGTGAATTGATTTCTAATCCGAAGGAAAAGCAAGTGTATTTGGCTTTTAATAAACCTATCGGAATTGTATGTACAACAGATACACGTGTGGAAAAGGATAATATTATTGACTTTATTAATTACCCGACGCGAATTTTCCCGATAGGACGTTTGGATAAACCCAGTGAAGGCTTGATTTTTTTGACAAGTGATGGTGATATTGTGAATAAAATTTTGCGTGCTCGTAACAATCACGAGAAGGAATATAAAGTGACCGTAAATCGTCCGATTACGAGCGACTTTATAAAGAAAATGGGCAATGGAATTCCAATTTTAGGCACACTAACTCGAAAGTGTAAAGTAGAACAACTTACAAAATACACCTTCAAAATTATTTTGACACAAGGATTGAATCGTCAAATTCGTAGAATGTGTGAGTATTTGGATTATAGAGTTGTAAAACTGAAGCGCACACGTATTATGAATGTTTCTTTAGATGTACCCGTTGGAAAATGGCGTCATTTAACAGAGGAAGAATTGAAAGGAATTAACGATTTAACTAGTGCTTCTTCCAAAACACATCGCGGTTAAAATTTACAGTACATGTCTCAAGATATTCCAGCAATAGAATTTCAATCTGGTTATGATAAACTAGATGGTATTGAAATTCTTCGCTTGGAAGATATTTTGGTTCGCTCACACGATTACTATCCTGAACAACCACACCAAACAGCGTTTTATGCTTTCTTTTTGTATACGAACGGAAACACTAGACATTTGATCGATTTTGTTTCGCATGATGTTCAAAAAAACTCTTTGGTTTGTATTCGAAAAGGACAAGTAAATGCCTTTCGATTTGCTGAGAATGTATAAGGATATGCTATTCTATTTACACAATCGTATTTTGAGAAACAGTTTAAAATATTGCCAGAATCTATTATTTTTCGATTGTTTGCTTCACAAGTATTTTCACCAATGATTCAGATTCCTCAAGATAAAAATGTGGTTTCCTATTTTGACCTGTTGTTTCAAGAATTTTATAATGCTGACCAAACGCACAAGGAAACTATTGTTCGTGGTTTATTCACAATTATTGTTTCCAAAATAGAACAGTTACGCAATCAGCAAATAGAATATAAAACGGCATCTAACTATTTGTATTTATTTATTCAGTTTGAAAACCTCATCAAACATCATTTTACTACAACAAGAAATGCTGATTTCTATGCGAAGTCTTTAGGCATTACTTACAAGCATTTGAATCATATTTGTAAAGAGGTGATTCAAAAAACAGCCAAACAATGTATTGATGATTTTATCATTCTAGAAGCGAAAAGAAATTTGATAAATTCTGGTATAAAAAGTACAGAACTTACGTATCAATTAGGTTTTACGGAGTCTACTAACTTTGTAAAGTATTTTAAAAAACATACGGGATTGACCCCGAATCAGTTTAAAAAACTTCATTCAAAGTAACTGAGGTTCGACATTAACCCTTTTTATTTCAACTTACACCTACGTTATTCTTTCATTCAGGTATACTTTTGTCTCGTTAAAAATATTCAAAATAATGAAATTTAAAAGTATACTTATTATATGCGCATTGGCAATAGTGTCATGTAATACAACAGAAAAGAAAAAAGAAAATACAACTAAGACAAACACAGAAACGAAGATGGAAAAAACACTTACAAACAAGGAAAAAGCAGTTACTTTATTGGAAAGTTTAGAAACTGGCGATCAGACAGCAGTAGCATATATTAATCCAAATAAATACATTCAATACAATTTAGCTGTTGCCGACGGATTGGAAGGTTTTGGAGCAATTTTACAACACAAACCTGAAGGCGGATTTAAAGCAAATATTGTCAGAGCTTTTGAAGATGGTGATTATGTTTTTACACATACAGAATATGACTTTTTTGGACCAAAAGTTGGTTTTGATATTTTCCGTTTCGAAGATGGATTGATTGTAGAACATTGGGATAATTTATTGGAAACAGCAGCTCCGAACCCTAGTGGACATATACAAACAGATGGACCAACTACAAGTTCTGATTTAGACAAAACTGCTGCAAACAAAGCACTCGTTAAGGATTTTGTAGCAACTATTTTGATGGTGATAATTATATTCAACACAATCCAGCTATTGGAGATGGAGTTTCTGGTTTAGGTGCAGCTTTGGAAGCTATGGCTAAACAAGGAATTACGATGGTATATACTAAGAATCATATTGTGTCAGGAGAAGGAAACTTTGTATTAGCGGTAAGTGAAGGAACTTTTGCAGGAAAACCAACTTCTTTTTACGATTTGTTCCGTATTGAAAATGGAAAAATTGCTGAACATTGGGACGTTATAGAAACCATTATGCCTGAAGCTGACAGAAAGAATACCAATGGTAAATTTAATTTCTAGAACCTAGTATTTTTAATTATTATATGTAAAAGTCTGACTAACGTCAGACTTTTAGTTCTTTAAAAACCTAATAAGTCTTTGAATTTATATGATTGTCTTCGTGATACTTCTATTTCTTGATTGGAATCTTTGATTGTAATTTTGAGTTTTCCATTGAACCAAGGAACGACTTTATCTACATGATTTAGATTGATGATTTGCTGTCGGTTAGCTCTGAAAAAGGTTTCTTCAGGAAGTTTGGATTCTATTTGATTGAGCGATTTGTAAATTAAGGGTTTGTTGTCTTCAAAATAGACACGTGTATAGTTTCCAACAATTTCAAATACTGCAATTTCTGAAATACGAATGAGCCAACAGTTTTCGCCATCTTTGATAAATATTTGACGATGTAACTCAAATGGTTTTTGCTCCGTTGCTTCCTTTTCAATAGCGACAATGACTTTTTCTATCGTTTTGGAGAATCGGTCTTGATTGATGGGTTTTAGCAAGTAATCGAAAGCATTGTATTCAAATGACTTAATTGCATATTCGTCATAAGCCGTTGTAAAAATAGTGATGGGAACATTGTCCAACATTTCTAATAAGTCAAAACCATTTTTTTCAGGCATGTTGATGTCTAAAAATAAAACCTGTGGTTGTTTTCGATTGATAAGTTCGTAAGCCTTATCTACATTTTCTGCTTCGGCAACCAATTCAATTTGCGGATGCTTTTTTAGAAGCACTTTGAGTTCATTCCGCGCTAGGCGAGAGTCTTCAACAATTATTGCAGTGATTGTATCCATAGTTAGCTTACAGGTATTTTGATGACAGCTTGCACTTCATTTGCCACTTCTTTTAATATAAATGTAGCTTTTTCTCCGTACAATAATTCCAATCGTTTTTTAATATTATCAACACCAATTTTTGTGGAATCTGTTTCTGATTTTAGTGTTCCAGTATTGTTGACTTGTAAAATGATTTCTTGATTATTATCTGTCACAATCAACTTTATTTTTCCACCATTTTTCTGTGCCGATACTCCGTGCTTTATGCCATTTTCTACTAACATTTGCAGAATCATTGGAGGGATTTTGACTTGTAATAATGATTCATCTACTTCTTGTTCATATTGTAAACGATCTTCTAGTTGTATTTTAGAAAGTGCGACATAATTTGCCACTGTTTCTACTTCTTGTTCAATTTGTATGGCATCTACTTTGTTTACGTTTAATGAATAGCGAAGCATTTCCGAAAGTCGCGTTAGCATTTCTCTTGATTTGCTTACATCTTCTAGCATCAATCCGCGAATATTGTTCAAACTGTTAAACATGAAATGTGGATTGAGCTGCCCTTTGAGTGTATTTAACTGAGATTCTTTCAGAGAAGCTTCTAAACGTAAGCGATCCATTTTATTGCGTTGCATACGTGCTATTGATTTGATTGCTACGTACAATAATATCCAGAAAAATATATAAATATAGATATTGACAGACGTCAGGATAATCATCCTAGCAGTAATAGGTAATATTTCGTCATGAATAGACGTAAATGCTAATTTACTATAGGTAATGATTGTGATGATAAATACCAAACCTACCAATATATATACTATGAAAAGTTTGATATAGTTTTTCTGGGTTTGATTTTCTACAAAATTTATTCGCTTTAGATATAACCGAATCCATGTGGTAAGCCCAATTCCAAGAATTAAAAATGCCAAGCCTTCAAAGAAAAAGTACACAGCCTGTATTTGACTATTTTGTTTAAAGTAGATTTCTGCCCAAGTATTAATAGTAATTAATAATCCCCAGCCAAGAATCTGTAAAATCCAAAATATAATTGTATTTGTTTTTTTTGAAACTGCCATGTTTTGCAAATAAGTATCAAATGTATTGAAAATGCACTTTCTCGAGGCTGAAAAAGTGCATTATTGTATTGATTGATGATTTAGAATCTTGTGTTGATCCACTCTGAAACAAAGTTTAACGCAACAGGAGCAAATGTTTCTTCTATTTCAGAATATTCACTTAACGCTCCTGTTTTTGAGGTTTGAAATAGGTGGTTTAGGTCCTTAAATTCCTTGATAGTTACGTCTTTATTATGTTGTAAGCCTTTTCTAATTCCGTCTAAATTTAATTTTGGTAATACTTGAAAATCTTTTTCTCCATTTACTGCCAATACTGGACAGTTTACCTTTTTTAATGATGTTTGCGGATCGTATCCTAGGAATGCTTGCATCCATGGAGAAGTAAACATTTTTATTTGACGATTGATTGCTACATCTGTTAATTCTTCTTTTGCTTTTGGCGAAGTCATTCTTGTCTTTAAACTTTCCATTAACTCCTTCATTTGCTTATTGGATTCTTCTCCATTATGGTTTGCACAAATATCAAAAACTTTCGCTGACACTTCTTGAGAAATTGCAATATCACTTGCTGGATAACCTTCTAGCTCTGCAGCACGCTTTCCTTGTGTAAGCAATACTTCTTTCCCATCTACACCGGGCCCTGCTAATAATACGCAGAATGCTACTTTGTTGTTTCTAGCTGCTACTATTGGTGCTATTAATCCACCTTCACTATGACCAACTAGACCAATTTTATTTATATCAACAACATCGCTGCGTGTTTGTAAGTATTCCATTGCTGCTTCTACATCGGAAGCAAAGTCAAATGAAGTCGCTGATGAAAAATCGCCTTCTGATTTTGCCGTTCCTCTATCGTCGTAACGTAGTACTGCAATTCCTTGTCTTGTTAAGTGATCTGCCAAGACTAAAAATGGTTTGTGTCCTAGTAATTCTTCATCACGATTTTGTGGTCCAGAACCTGTAATTAAAATTACTACTGGCGGATTCTTTACATTGGTAGGTAAGGTTAATGTTCCTGAAAACTTTATGTTATCCGCACTTTTATTTGTAAAATTTACTTCTTCTGAAGCATACGGATATGGTTTTTTTGGTTCTTGTGGTTTTGCTTTTTTAACCTCTTTTTCTTCTTTTTTACCTTTTTTTAAGTCTAAAGGAAAGGATTGTCCAGCTTGACTAAATGTTCCTTTGAAAGCTCCATTAGAGAATGTAGCTGTGTATTCCATTCCTATTTGACCGTAGGTAATTGTTAATTTGTTTTCTTCAAACGTAGTTTGATCCGTAGGCATATCATACGCTCCTTGTTTTGGACTATCGAGTGTTGTAGTATATCCATTGTCGCTTTGAGATATATTGAATACAATAGGAAGTTCCATTCCTTGTACACTTAATTCTCCTTTCCAAGTTCCTGAGATATCTTGCGCGGACGCAATAATGGATGCCAAGAAAAAAACAAGCTTAAATATGAGTTTGAAAAATGATTGCATGTCTGTCGTTTTTTGATTACGATGTAAAAGTATAGCAGTTTGGAGTTTCTACAATCGAAATTATGACGAACGGAAAATAGAATATAGCGAACGGTTTATTAGGTATTGGGTAAGTTGTTTTTAGTTACTCTTTAAATCAAAGTATAAATTATTACAGCTATAAACTTATAGAACATTTTAGTTTTATCCCTAGAAAGGTATTTTTAAACCCACAAATACCTAATACCTATAAAAACTACTTCCAGATATCTTCATATAGTGTTGGATAGTTTTCTACTTCAATGACTTCTATTCCAATAGATTTTAAGAAAAATTTCTTTCCGACTGTTTTTGGATTATTTTTCTCTTTCTTCATGATGTACCAACCTTTGTGACTGTATTTTGGAAAACGCTTGAAGAATTTGGCGCGTTGAATGAGTAACCATCTAAAAAACACTTCCGTTTCGTCCAAGCTCAATCCGAAGATACACAAGGATTTATTGAACATGATATCTATCCACGTATTATTTTTTACCCAAGGATTTGTATCGTCATTTGGAATGTATCCATAATTACTATTAATTATTTTACGTGCACGTTCTACATTTCCCATGTATTCAGAGAGTCCAAGTTTGATACTTCTGTGATATTTTACCATACCATTCATATACCAAACTCCAAATCCGTCTATAGGTGAATTGAGTTTGTCATTTGCATAATAGGTTGCCCAAGGATAGTGATCTGTGAAACTCGTATCTGCAATTCGATGCAGGTTGAGTTTCATAGATTTCGGAATTAAATCATCAAAATTGGTCGTCAATATTGGCGCATTGAATGCTTGTATTTTGTTTAATATTAAGTTTTGTGCATCATCAGGTTGCCAATTGAGCATTTTTGCTTTTACATCTTTTTGTAATTGTGTGGAAAAACCAGATAGTGTTACATTTTGCAAGCCCAACGCATCGTAGAATTCTATAAATGAGATACCTTCTGGGATTTCATCCATAGGTACATCTGCGTGTTCTTTCCACAGATCGAGTAGTAAGTTATACCATGAAACATTGTCTTTTTGGTAATGTAAATTGATTCCATTTCCTAAGATAAAACTTAAATCTTCTTTATGAGCATAAAGAATTTCTTGTATTTCTGAAGCTGTTATGATCATGGTTTTCTTGTATTTTCCCTATCGGTGAAGATAGTTATTTTGAATTGTCCTTGAAAGTTGATTCTTTCTTTCAAGAAACGACTAAAAAGAAGAAAGCCCTAGAGCTAGCGACACTCTAGGGCTTAAATAGACAAGCGTTTTAGTTAAAAATTGCCACGTACTCGAATCGTATTAATTTTCTATGATTATAAATTCACTTCGTCTATTGAGTTGATGTTCGTATTCAGCGCATGGGGCGCCGTTACTACATCTATTTACGTGCCTCGTTTCTCCGTAGCCCTTGCCTGTGAGCCTACTTTTATTGATACCATTGGTTATTAAAAATTGTATGGTAGATTGGGCACGTCTGTTTGATAAGTTCATGTTGTATGTGTCATCTGCTCTACTGTCCGTATGTGAGCGAACGTCAATTTTCATATTTGGATATAATTTCATCACTGCAACTACTTTGCATAATTCTATTTCTGAATCGCCTCGAATGATATCTTTATCTAAGTCAAAATGGATGGGATTGAGTCCTAATATTGTTACCAAATCTGATCCGATTGTTGCCAATACAGGTTTCCCTAATGTTCTCTCTTTTTTGAGAAATAAGGTTTTCTTGACAACTTTACTTAGTTCATTCGTGGTTCCAAATGATTTTTCTGCAGTTGAATATTCTTCTTTTGAACCTCTTAGCGAATATGGATTGTTACATTTTAATTCAAATGCAAAACTGCCATCATCTTGGGTAAAAGTTTGTTCTATTATATTGTTATCTCCATCTAACAACAACACTTTTGCATTGGCAATTAGCGTGTTGGTTTGTTCATCCATCACAATACCTTCTACTTTTTGGGAGCAAGATAAAATAATTTTTTCTGTGCGTTTGAAACTATAAATATCATCATCGCCTGCACCTCCTTCACGATTGGAAGCAAAGTATCCGCTTCCTGAAGTTTCATTGATGATGAAGGTAAAATCATCCTCAGGACTGTTGATTGGGCGACCCAAGTTAAAAACTTCCCTGTAGTTATTTGCATTTGCCCTGTCGTTGTCTGACACAAAAACATCTAACCCTCCCAAGCCAAAGTATCCATCGGATGAAAAATAAAGCTTGTTGTCCTTACTTATAAACGGAAAGGTTTCCCTTCCTCCTGTATTGATGACATCTCCTAAGTTTTCAGGTTCTCCATATTCCGTTCCTTTGATTGCTATTTTATATAAGTCTGATTGTCCTTTTCCTTCAGGCACGTCAGATGCAAAGTATAATGTGTTACCGTCTTTGGTGTACACTGGTGTAAATTTGAAATATGTTGAATTGATTACTTTTTGCATTTTGGAAATGAGTCTGTTACAAAGGTTTCAATTTGAATAAAAATAAGAAAAAATGTCAAATAATATGGTTAGTTTTTTATGATATTAATTATTATAATACTGGCTTTTGTTTGCTTACCAAAGTTTAATAATTGCGATTTTTTATAAAACTATACAGTGATTTAATTTTCATTTAAACCAATAAAGACAAATAGGTATTTACTTCAGTGGAGTAAATATATTTTGATCATTTATTGAAAATTGAGTTTGAATCAACTTCACTGATTTGGTTCTGTTTTTTTATGTTATTTATGGTTATTAAAATACTTCTTTGTGTTACATTACACCTTAAAAAGCAAAGAAAAAACTATTATATATTTAAGGTGAATAATGATAATCTAGGACTACTAAACCTCACTTTTGATATGGTTTTTTAATTTCATCATCACGCAGTAAGAATCATTTCATTATTATCTTTTGCTCTTTTTTATAAATTAAAAAAATGTGTCACACAGTGTATTAAACAATCATTTTTTCATCTGTAAAATAGTTAATATTTTAATTAAACCCAATTGATATTTGAAACGAACTCCAAATAATTATGTAGTTTGACTATTAAAACATGTATTTATAGGACTTTAAAAAGTAGATAAAAATCAAATACAAGACATACAATCATAATTACGTTTAGCATTCTTTTTTTCTAACAAATACCATTAACTTACACTACTACTTTTTTTTCTTAAAATATTTCCTATCCAAAGATTAATTTAGTACGATTATTCCTTGTTTGGAATACGTTTTTCAATTGCGGCTAAGATTTTCAAGGCTCGCTTTTTAAAGGTTCTTAATTCTGGCAAGAATACTTGATATGCCATAAAATGCGTTGTAGCTATTCTATTTTTGTAATCGGGATCGTTCAGTGCATAGTCGATGAAGTCTTTGTTAGGTTGTAAAGATATGACATCGGACCACCATGCATAATTATTTTTAAAGTGTGAGTAGTTTTCTTTGATATCATCAGCTCGCATGTCATCATCTATTTTGATTTCACGTAAGCGTTCTGTGTAGAATTCTATGATTTGCGTTGGTAAACTATCTTGAAATTTATCTATGTTGAATGCGGTTAGTTGATTGTATCCACGTTTATTGAATGTAATTTCAGGAAAACCGATCATTATATATGTGTATTGTGGATTAAATGCATAATCGATAGCTTTTACAGAATCCTTCAATATTTTGTTAAATAGTGGTTGGACTTTATCATAATAAAGTTCCATTTTATCGATCTCTTTAATGTCATTATTTAAATCAGCAAAAACAATATTGTAAATATTATACAATTTATCTTGTTCTTTTCTACTTGCATTCCAATTGTTAAGAGAAACCGCTATTAGGATTCCAATCACTACCAAAATAATTTCACCGATAGCATACAATAAATAGTTTCCTAGTTTTTTATTATTCAAAAGTTTGCTTCTTTGGTTTCTAAATAATTTCATTTTTTACTTAGATTAAAATCCAAATCCAATACCAAAAGCGAAACGTAATCCATCATCCGAATTGAATATTGATATGTTTGCCGATAACATATCTACAGCATTTGCCCAAATTCCACCTCCTAGGGAAGTATTCCATTTATCTGAGTTATCTCCACTGATCCATACTCTACCATAATCAAATCCTCCAAAAATTCCAATATGAAGTGGCAATATTACTGTTTTTACCTTACTGAGATTTAGGCGTAAATCCGTAGTTTGAACAAAAGAGCGTTTACCTGTAAAACGTTCATTCCTAAATCCTCGCAGGCCATTTCTGGCGCCAATACTTGCTCCTTGATAGAATTCAAATCCGTCTCCAAAATTCATATGACCGCGAATTTTAGATGCCAATACCAATCGACCATTTGAAATTAATTTATGTACAAAAGAGAGTTCAGGAATAAAATACCCAAAACCTCGAGTAGTACTTACATTATTTTTATAGCCTGATTCCAAGCTTATTTCCATCCCCATAGTTGGAAAGGCTTCGTTGTCCACATTTTTAAAATGATATTTGGCATCTACTCCATAAAAATCTTGTTTATCAAAGACACTTGAGTTTGCTGCAAATACTTGTTGAAGGTAGCGCCCTTCGGTGCGTTCTACCTCATTACTTTCATAAAATATTCCTGTAGTAAAACTAGCCCCTAGTTCACCACGCCAGACCAATGTAGGTTGCACTTTAATCGTTCTAATTTTCACACGATTGTAATCTAAATTTACATCGATAGCGTCATTTTCGTCAGCTTCAAAATTGGGAGTTTCATTTCCAAAACCAAAGAAGTTAACTGAATAATTCGGACTATTAAATTGTGCGTTGAGCTGTAAATTCCAATTACCAATTACGTGGGCAAATTCTCCTTTATATTTCAAATCAAATCCGTTTGTAGCAAAGAAATACTCTGCAGAAATGGTATGTCTTGATGTAAAAGGATTGCGTTCAAATCCATAATTTGTGTAAGTATTAGCAACACCTATTTTGATTCCGTCATCTGGATTAAATCCGATAGTAGGAATTAATTGATTGGTATTGTTTTTTAGTTTCTTGTAATCGTATACATTCGTTTCATAATCGTCCGTAAGCCTCTGGCTTCCTTTATTGGTTAAAAATTCACTTTCTTTTGATTTGTAATCGTAAATTTTTACTTTTTTACCATTTTGAATGTCGTATACATCTTTATTCTGTCCTCCAATTAGACGAATTCGTGTGATACATTTTCCATCGCCAAATACATGAAACTGGTCATCATCATCCAAACCATATACCCAAATCTCTTTGGTTTCTGTATTTGCATACACACGTTCGTGGAATATATCGCTCTTTTCTCCTTTTTTGATACGATATGCTGTTACTTTGGTTTGTCCGTTTGGCAAACGTTCAATATCAAACCAATCGTCTTTGTTGGTTCCTTTGATTACTGCAAACTTGTTAACTAAGACATAGTATCTGTCTGCTATTTTTTGAAGATTGGCTCGTCTTGCTTTTAGTTTTTGTTTGATTTCTTCTACGCGCTCATCACGTACTTCTTTTGGGAATTCTAAAAAGGCTTTTTCAATCACATCATCAGTCAATCCTTCTTGAATTCGTTTTACCTCAGCATCCCAAACAGCTTTTTCTGATTGTTGAATGAGTTCCATATCTAATGGATACGGTTCTACATTTACTCCTTTTACATCTACTAAATCGTCACTGTATGCACGTAACAATCGAGCAGTAGGAATCAGTTTCACAGCTGTTCCCAATAAGAATCCATCCGACATGATAGAGAATGCTTGATCGCGATCGCGTGGCATAGGACGATATACTTTTTTACCATTTTCTTTAAATTCTATCCAACGCCATTGATCTTGGTGTCTGTCCCAATCACCAATCAACATATCAAATAAACGAGCACGAATATATGCTGCCTCATCAATGACAATGTCTTCGTCTTTGTGCAACTCGTTCATTAGATCATCTGTGCTAATTAACTCATCTTGATACCCAAAACTTGCTTTGTCGCTATGTCCTTCGGAAGTATGTTCTTCAATCATATACAATTCACCTCCAAATTCATCATTATATTGTCCTAAAGCATTTTGTTTTGGTACGTAGTACAATACTGGATTTGTATGATATACTCCAACTGCATCCGCTAACGTTCCTATCGCAAAAGGAGCATACGGATGTGCCCCTGTAAATACATCTAAGATTAAATCTTCAGTGCTTGTATCATCAAATTGTCCTTTGATATATTGATCTTTAAATAGTACCGCTTGTAAATACTGCAAGGCTTGTTTGCGCAACGCTCGCATTACGTATTGGGCACCATTTTTATCTTCTAATCGCAATGATTTTGATTGGTTTCCTCCTCCTTTCCGTACAGGTTTCAATCCGCCATAAAGTGTATCTAAGTTTACGGTTGGTGCTGTTACTTTTGTGCTGTATTGTTTTCGATAACGTTCGCCCCAAAGAAAAGTTCCGAAACCAGATTTTCGTGTTTCCTCTTCGGTGTAAATAGACGCTGATTTTTCTTTTGGAAATTGTGATGGGTATGTCATTTTTGTAAACTTCACATTCGGTGGTAATACTTCTGTTTCAAAAACTACTTTATCATCATCTGAAGAATAGAAACGCACATGGGAAGAACCGTCTTTGAAAACATCTAAACGTGCATATCCTTGTGTTCCATACGAAAACTGCCCGCCACCAACATTTCTTGTTCCCGATACTTTTGCTCCAGAACCACTTACTATTTGACGTAAATTGTCTTCTATGATATATTGTAAACTGTGATCGTGCCCTGAAACAAAAATGACTTTATCATTTTCTTGCGAAAGTGTAATGATGCGCTTTCTGAGTTCGTTGTAACGCTTGTGAAAGATATCAACATTGGCTATTCCTGTAGTGTTACGCAATATATTTTTAAGTGAACCTACAATCGGAATTGGCGACATGTGACTTTTGAACGTATATTGTCCTCCATGCGAACCATTGGTATACATTGGATGATGTAACGCTACAATAGTCGTTTTTCCTCTTGCCTTTTTGATAAGGCTACTAAACTCATCTAAGAACTTTGTGCGTGTTTTTATTTCACAGTTGTCATTTATGGTTGGATGATTGTCCCAATTCTCAATATACCATTGACTGTCAACCAAAATCAGTTCAATATCTTTGCTTATATGAATTTTATCAATTGGACAACCATTTTCTGGGAGGAATGTGTCTTTTCCCAAAATCTTTTCAATGTATTTTTCTTGACGTTTTAGTCCTTCCAAACCATCACTATACCAATCGTGATTCCCAGGAATAAAGATTGCTTGTCCTTTAAAATCTTTTACAATACTCGTTTGAGCATCTAATTGATGTGCGGCATACGCTCTATCTTCACTCGATTTTTTTGGCAAACCTGCTGGATAAATATTGTCTCCTAAAAAGATGGCGGTACTGTTTTTTGAAGCTAATTTCAGGTCTTTTTCTAGCATTTCTAAAGCTGCTGTTTTTTCTCCAATTGGAGATTTTCCCGCATCACCAATTAAATAAAAAGAATGTTTGATTTCTTTATCCTTTGGATACGAATTCACGCTTTTTTTCTCTTCATATTGCGCTTTAAAAGTAGCACATGCACTGAAACACAGTAAAAGAAGTATTATTCCTACTGATTGTAAATATTTTATCATTGGTTGTAGTTTTTTCAGTTTAAATATAATCATTCATTTTTTAAATGTTAACATATACTTATGTAGTTTTCTAAAAAGTGTATCACTTTGGATTCAGGCATCTCACAGGGCTTTAAAATTTCTCGTTCATTTGTACAATAATAATTGAGACTTATAAAGTTATTTCCTCCTAGCTCTTTTGCATAAACCTTGTAACTTTTACCTTGATTGAATTCACTTTTTGTCACACCATATTTTCTGTTATTATACATAACTTCTGAATATCCGTCTGGTAGTTTTTTTATTTTTGACAATAAGGTCATTCAATAATTGTTTTCCATTTTTCACTTCGTTTCGCTACAGCTTTTACATAACTACATATTGCAATAGCTTTGTAACCTTCATCGGTAAGTTTTTCAAATGTTTTTTCAACGAGTACCTTCCCGATACCTTGTCCTCTTAAATTATAAGGAACTTCCGAATGCACGAGATACATTTTATTGTCTTTCAGTCTATATTGCACTTTTGCCAATTCTCCATTAATATCTAAAGTATACTGATTGTTTTCTTTGTCGTGAACAATTTCTAAACGACTCGGAATTAACTTGTTTAGCCACTTCTCCAATTCTTCTTTGTATGGATTTCTCAATTTCTTTTTCCCAATAGTAATTGTTGGAAAATTGAGTTTTCTATTTTCATAAAGACCACGCAATTCTGATGCATGGTCTTCACTTTTTACTACATCTAAAAATTGATATGGTAATTTTGTTTCTTCAAGCAAAAGCTTGTAATAATTTGTTTTATGACAACCTTCAGTTCCATATAATTTTAGTACTGGAATCGTATTCATAATTATAACGCTTTTAAAAAATCAATTGCAGCATCTACATTTAGATGAAAATCTTCAAATACTATATTATCATGTTTGTCTATGAATATAAACCAAGGAGTTCCTCCTGTTTGATAGTTTTTCATGATGTTTGACCTTGATTTTCCATCATTCCCTGCATCATACCCAAAAGGGATGTTCAGCTCATATTGGTTTTGGATTTCTACCATTTTTTCATAGTTATTTTCATTAAACCCTTCAAAAACAGTTTGAATTGCCAAGAATGTAATGTTGGGATTATCTTGTAAAGCTTCAACCATTTTTTTTAGCGCAGGTAACCCGCGAGTGTGACAACCTGGACACCAACTTTGAAAACAGTAAATGATTTTAAAATTTCCTGTAAAATCAGAAAGTTTTATGGGTGTTGTTGCCTCTCCGTTAGCATCAATCCATTGATTAACGTTGAATTCTGGAGCTTTAAATACTTTATGTTCTTTTGTTTGCTGTGACATATAAATGTCCTTTCTTTTTTTATTTTAAATAATTTCTAATTCCATAGCTTGCCAATACACCTTCTCCTGTAGCGGCTGCTACTTGTGCAATTGCGCCTTCTCTACAATCACCTGCCGCAAATATACCTGGTACAGAAGTTTCTGCCAATCCAGTTGTTTTAATAAAGCCTCTTTGATCGAGCGTTACAACATTTTGAAACGATTGTGTATTTGGAATTAATCCTATAAAGATAAATACGCCATCTGCTGTTACTATTGATTCTTCATTGGTATCATTGTCTTTTATTTTTAACCCTTCAAACAATCCGTTTTCATTAGAAATAAATTCTAATGATGTTTTGTTCATATAAATAGAAATGTTTTCTATGGTTTCTAACTTTTCTACATAGGTTTTGGAAGCAGAGAAATTTTCAGATCGGTTTATAATTTTTACACTTTTACAGAATCCTGCTAAAAATATACCTTCTTCTAATGCCGAATTTCCTCCTCCAATAACTATAATATCTTTGTCTCTGTAAAAAGCACCATCGCAGGTTGCACAGAAATGAATACCAGAACCTATTAGTTCTTCTTCATTTTGGAATTCCCAGTTTTCGATATGTTGAACCTGTAGATAACACTACAGACTTCCCTAAGTATGTTTTACTTTTTGTCTGAATTGTAAAGATATCATCTTTCTTTTCTATCGCTACCACTTCTTCACCTGTTTTGATAACCGCTCCATAAGTTTTCGCTTGTTCTTCCATTTTCTCCATTAATTTTGGACCTGAAATGGATTGAAATCCAGGATAGTTTTCAATTTTTTCAGTTAAAAAAGCATTTCCTCCAATGCTAGATTTTTCTAATATTAGTGTATCAAAACGATCTCTTTGTGCATAAATAGAAGTTGTAAGTCCTGCAGCGCCACCACCAATGATTATAGTGTCAAATATTTTATGTTCTTTTTTTATGTTTATTGACAGAAGATTTGTCAATTCTACATTATCAGGGTTGACATGTGGTACATCATCTATTAAAATCGTTGGAATGATTCGTTTTCCATTGTTTATTTCTTCCACTTTTTGAGTAGCCCAATCGTGTACATCTACATCAATAAATTCAAAATTGATTCCGTTGTCTCGCAAGAAACTTTTGGCCCTTCTACAGTCTGGACACCAATTTGCCCCGAACAATTGCACTCTTCCTACTTCATTAATTCCTAAAACAGAAGCCAATGCTTCATTGTCAGGGTTTGTATACGATTTTCCTTTAATAATTAGTGTTGGAATAATTCGCTTTCCATTGTTAATTGCTTCTACTTTAGCCGTAGCTTCTTCATCTAAGTCAACATCTACAAATGTATATACTATGTTATTTTCTTTTAAGTATGCTTTTGTTCTTCTACAATCTGAGCACCAGTCAGCGCCATATAATACTACATCGGTCATTTTTTAATTATTTAGAAAAATAGGTTTCCAAAATTATTGACTTTGGAAACCTTGATTTGATTGGGTTCTATTTTAATTTTTCTGCGTGAAGTTTTCTGAGTTTTGTTAGCTTTGGCGTAATTACAAAACTGCAATATCCTTGCGATTGATTTCGTCTATAGTAGTTTTGATGTTCTACTTCTGCTTCGTAAAAAACATCTAATGGCGAAATTTCAGTTACAATTGGATCATCATAATGTTTGGCAATTTGACTTAACACTAATTCTGCTATTTCTTTTTGCTGTTCATCATGATAATAAATTACAGATCTATATTGCGTTCCTCTGTCTGCTCCTTGACGATTTAACGTTGTAGGATCATGCGTGGTCATAAATATGGTTAAAATATGTTCATACCTAATTATATTTGGATCATACGATATTTGAATTACCTCAGCATGTCCTGTAAGTCCAGAACAGATTTCTCTATATGTTGGTTTTCCAGGCGCCCTTCCTCCAGAATACCCAGAGATTACCTTTTCTACTCCTTTTACTTCTTGGAACACAGCTTCTGTACACCAAAAGCAGCCACCACCAACAGTTGCTAATTTTAAGTTATTAGTTTCCATTTGTTTCCTCTTTTTTTTCTGTTTCTAATTGCATTGATTCTGAATTGATACAGTATCTCAATCCGCTTGGCTCTGGCCCATCAGGAAATACATGTCCAAGATGTCCATCACAGGTATTACACATTACCTCAACGCGAATCATTCCATAGCTGGTATCTTTATGATATTTGATAGCGTTCTCTTTGATTGGTTGTGTAAAACTAGGCCAACCTGTTCCTGAATTAAACTTAATCGTAGCATCAAATAGTGGCGTATTGCAACACACACAATTGTATTTTCCAGCATCATAAATACTACAAAGTGCTCCGCTGTGTGGACGTTCTGTTCCTTTTAATCTTGTAATTCTATACTGTTCTGGAGTTAATTGTGCAATCCATTCAGCTTCTGTTTTTTCAACACGTCTGTCTGGTGCAGGATTTCCGTTAACGGAGAAGCGAATTACATCTTTCCAAGTAAGCATATTATTTTACCTTTCTTTTTAATTATTAATAGTACAAAAATACACCACAAACCTATCATTTAAAATGTCTATAATTCCTTTGAAATTGTACTTTTTTCCAAAAGATGGTCAATGCGTTGTAGCTATATGATTCTAGTCGTTTTTTTGTGTCCAAGCTTTCAATGGATATATAGTCTTTAGAATTCATAACTCAGATGTAATCCTCCAAAAACTCTAAACTCTTTCCCTGCCAATATTCCTAAGGTTGGTCCTGCATGAAGCGATCCAATTTTGAAAGCAAACTCACTCTCTAGATATCCAGATAATTCTGTGTTTTTGTGAGCGTTTGGCAATGAAAAACTTGGCCCGAAATTGATTGTCAAAAAAGACCATCGTTTGTGACTTACTAACGCTGCAACTTCATGCCCAATCCTTTTATCTTCTTCAAATAACATTGTATATCCAATTCCAAATGCCCATGTATGTGTTGTCCAATAGGTAAGATGAATTTCTGTAGCAAAATCCGAATGGCTGTGTTCTGGAGAATACATTAGTAAACCAGAAACTACAAGTTCTAATCCAGGTTCTTTTTCTGTATTGTGTTCGGAAGCAGGATTGTGCAGTTCTTGAGATATTAACATAGTAGTTCCTCCAAGAAAAGCTACTATGAAAAAGAATAATTGTTTTGTCATTTGTTTCAACATTAAAAAAGCCTAAAAAGGAAAAGCATGTAACCATAAACTTCCATCCTCTCTAGGCCAACAATAAATATGTTCATATGGTTTTATTTCCCTGTAGCTCTTTTTGCTGTGTTTTCAGGAACGACTTCTTCTCCAACACCTTTTGCAGCTGATAATACTGGATAGTATTGTGTAAATACAAAATCGTCTCCTGCACTCGCATTGTGACATGCATTGCATTGGTTCGTTTTAAACGCTTTTCCGGTAGCAGTCAATGTTCCTTCTTTTGGATTTGTAAAGCTAAAATACGCCCAATTTCCAGGTTCATTTGAAAAGTACTTTTTGCTTTTTATGGTTGCTTCTAAACCTATAAATTCTCCCATAAAATAACCATTTCCACTTACCGCTGCTTTGCTTCCTACACTTACCAATTCTTTTATTAAAATGGTTCCTTCTCTCCATGTTCCTGTTTTTTTATAATGTGTATAACTTACTGGATCTATGTATACATTATGAAACTCAGGAAAAGCGGCTTTTCCATTGTTCATATCGTTTGGAGTTAAAGGTGTTCCTACATATACCCAACTTCTGTAATTTGTTGGGCGAATTAAATCACCATCTTCATTCATTTCAAAAAATGTTGCCTCTTTATATTTCTTTTTATCACCTGAACATGAGATGAGCATTATTGATGTAAGTACACTAAATATTATAATTTTTATTGACTTCATATGTTTGTTTTTTATTATTCTTATTTTAAAGGATATGTCGTTCTAACCATATCATTTCCGATGGCATGACAACTTACACAGCCTTCTACTCCATTACCAATAGCCGCAATTTTAGTAGCGTCTTTAGCGTCTGTAACTTCATACCAAAACCACCCATTACCGTTATCTGATTTTTCTTGGGTTTTTACCATTACAGCCCAACCTGAAAGTGTATTGTCGGCTTTAAACATTTCTTTTACTATAACCGATCCTAATGGATGTTCATCGTTGCCTTTTTCTAGTGATGCTGCAATGATATCGTTGATAAAAACTCGTACTGGCAAACCTAATTTTTGATGTGGCCCTAAAGATGGATGTGCTTCTTTTTCTTTGTTTTTAAAGGTTTTGTATTTTCCAGAAGCTAAATATTTAAATAGTTGCTCTTTACTCAATGGAATGTCTAACACCAATCCTTCTGGAGTTGGTGCTGAAGCTTCCCACTTTCCTACTTTCTTCTCCATTTTTGCAGATTCTGGAGCAACTCTTCTAGCGGCATTTTCAGGAGAAATATCTTTTCCAACGCCTTTCGCAGCTGCTAATACTGGGTAGTATTGTGTAAATACAAAATCATCTCCAGCACTCGCATTGTGACAAGCATTGCATTGTTGTGTTTTAAAAGCTTTTCCTGTAGCAGCTAATGTTCCTCCTTTTGGATTTGTGAAACTAAAATATGCCCAATTTCCAGGTTCGTTTGGAAAGTGTTTTTTACTTTTTATGGTTGCTTCTAGTCCAATAAACTCTCCCATAAAATATCCATTTCCACTTACAGCTGCTTTACTTCCTACACTCACCAATTCTTTTATTAAAATGGTTCCTTCTCTCCATGTTCCTGTTTTCTTCCAATGCTCATAACTCGTAGGATCTATATATACATTATGTAATTCAGGAAAAGCCGCTTTTCCGTTATTCATATCATTTGGTGTGACTGGCGTTCCTACATAAACCCATGTTCTGTAGTTTAATGGTCTTTCTAACTCTCCGTTAGCGTCTATGGTAAAATAGGCGATATCCTGATAGCTCTTTGTATAATTTTCACAAGCTATACTCAGAAATGCTAGCATAAGTAGCAGATAAATTTTGTCGATTTTTTTAAGCATAATTATTCTTTATTTTGGTTTAGTGACTCGATATTTTATACGAAGTTTTATGTATCTTTTTGTTGTTCCATTTATTAGTTATAGTTACTTCAGTGAAGAATAAATTCCCTTTTAGGTTTTTACATATGAGATGAATTGTAAATGACAAGTTGTTAGGCAATGCTTCTATTTCACTTATTTTAAATTGCACTACTTGTATAGATGGTTTTAATAAGTTTCTTTTTAAATATTTTAGCCAGCTATTTTTTTGTACAATTCTTTCTTTTTGGTTATACTCAATAATGAGTTCACGCTTCATGTACATGCATATAGCTTTTTCGATTTTTTTATCTTTCAATAGTCCTATGAATCGTAATGACTCAAAGTGATTTTTGTTCGTGTTTTTCATATTACTGAGTCAATTTACTATTTATGAAAATCAATTAATTGGACATTTTTCTTTTTTAATTTTCAGCTTGTTTTCTGAAATTCAATGCAGTTACGCCTTCATTTTTTTTAAAAAATCTCGCAAAGTATGCAGGATCATCAAAGCCTAATTCATAACAGATTTCCTTTATGGGTTTGTTTGTGTATCTCAATAATTTTTTTGCTTCTAGTAGTAGCCTATTCTTTATGATGTTATGTGGCTTATTGATTCCTTGCTTACTAAGTTTTAGCAGCAATTGTTTTGGCGTTATGTTTAATTTATTCGCATAGCTTGCCACTAAATGATCTGTCTTGTAATAGTTTACTACTAGTTTATCAAAAGCTAATACAGTTTTATATTGCTTTTCAATTTTAGCATTCAACACTTTTAGAAAAATGACATTAATGAGGTGGTTTATTTCACAGTGTTTTTGATGATTGTCTTTAAATAACCTTATCACATTTTCTATAAGCTCATTCAACAACGTAACATCAGTTCCTTTGAACTCTATTATTGAATTATTTAGATGACTACTGGTTATCCAAGGATTGAAATGTATTTTCAGAATTGCACTAGGCAAGTTTTTTATTTCTAACAGTACAATAGCGTCTTTTTGCTGCGATGACGTATAAAATATTTGATCGGGATTAAGAATCAATACTGAATTTGCTTTCGCTTTTCTCTCTTCAAAATCCAGACGATATATACATGCGTCCTTTTTAATCCAAACAATTTTATAATGACTAACATCATTGATTAAAATATCTGAACCGATTTGTATGTCAAAAAGATTTTGGGAAGTTATCATAAGTACACCTCTATTTTTCGAGGTAAAATTACCTTATGATACTACTGGATGAAATGACAATTCCACCTATATAATTGTAGATTTTTCTTTGGAAGTTATTTTAAATTATTTTTGTAAACTGACGGAGAGATTCCCGCATGATTTTTAAAGAATTTTGAAAAGTGGGAAGCTTCAGAGAATCCTAATTCTTCTGCTATTTCATTCATGTTTTTATCCGAAAATTTCAATAGGCGTTGCGCTTCTAAAATGATACGCTCGCTAATGACTTTAAGAGGCGATTTGTAGTTGTATTTTGAGAATATATTGGAAATAGACTTGGGTGCTATGTTTAACATTTCTGCATAGTCAGAAACCTTATGAAGCGATCTAAAATGTTCTTCTACTAATAAATTAAATTGTCTTATAATATCAAGTTTTGCATCATAAAAATCTTGATTAGGCATTCCTTTTTTTACTAATCTCACAGATTTGATAAGCAATCTTTTCAGCAATACACGTAGCATTTCTCCCTGAATATGATCATTATTCATAAACTCCTCTTCAAACATCATTAATAAAATATCATAACTTCTTTGTTCTTGATCATCCAATGTAATTAATGGAGGAACAGAAGAGCCTAAAAACAACAATCCATTGCAGGCAACTTCATTATCATGATCTCTTATACAATAAAATTCTCTATTAAATATATAAGCGATGACGCCATTAAAAGGAGCTTCTATTTTTACAGTATTTAAAGGTGTACAGAATAAAAGTTGATTTTTTTCAAGACTTACATGATATCCATCAATGGTAAGCATCACTTCAGCTTCTTTTGCCCAAATGATTTTATAGTTGTCTTTATTTAAAGAGCTAGTAAAGTTCCCCTCACTAAAATTAGTTAGTATAAAAACACTTTGTTCTATAAATCCTTGAAACTTAAAATTCATTCTTAAAAAATATATCGTTATTCCTTTGTTCTTATGTAAAAGTAAGTTGTGAAACTAAGCAAAGGTCTTCAGTATTTGATTAAAAGTATGATAGATAAAACCACTCTTATTGCACTTTTTTCTTCTGTCTGTCCAATTTTTTTTCAGTAATTTACGATAATTTTACAATTAAATATTTAACAAAACCTTATGAAAGGTTCTGTAAAAAATATGACTAAATCATACGTTTTACCCATCTTTGATAAACATTAATTAAAGTTTAGTATTTTTACTCAAATTAAAGAAATCTTTATGGATACTCTTATTATTGAAGCTGAGAAGTTTGTTATTGACTTTTTAAACACGAATTTAGATAGCAAATTTGTGTATCATAATTTATCACACACCAAACGTGTCGTTTCAAAAACAGAAGAAATTAGTGAAGGCTTATCGCTTTCTGAGATCGAGAAAGAGCAGTTAATATTAGCAGCTTGGTTTCACGATACAGGATATACAAAAAGCATGGACGATCATGAAGATAAAGGTGTTGCTATTGCCACAGATTTCTTAAAAAAGCATTCGGCTACTGAAGAAACCATTACAGCTGTTAGCCAATTAATTATGGCCACAAAAATCGGACACAAACCACAAACACAACTTGAAAAAGTAATTTGTGATGCAGATTGTTCACATATTGGAAGTAAAAACTTTAGCGATTTAACAGAGTTACTTCGCAAAGAATGGGAACTTACTAAAGATCGAGTTTTAACGGAGAGCGAATGGCTTAGTGAGAATATTGAGTTTTTAACACACTCGCACAAATTCCATACAACATTTGCTTCCAAAAATTGGGAGAAACAAAAAGGGAAAAATTTAGCGAAGCTTTTAAAAGATAAAAAGAAGATTGAGTTAGAAGGTTCTAAATTAAAGCAGAAAAAAGCAGAGTTAAAATTTAAACAAGAGAAAATAGAATTGCCAGAACGTGGAATTGAAACCATGTTTCGCGTTGCATTGCGAAATCACATCACCTTAAGTGATATTGCAGACACCAAGGCAAACATACTATTATCGGTAAATGCCATTATTATTTCTATGGTATTATCAAATTTGGTATCTAAACTTGACAATCCTTCAAATGACTATTTAATTTACCCAACTATTATCTTCGCCACTTTTACGGTGATTTCTATGGTACTTTCTATTTTGGCAACACGACCAAATGTAACACAAGGAAAGTTTAGCAAAGAAGATGTGGCTAATAAGAAAGTGAATTTATTATTCTTTGGAAATTTCCATCACATGAAATTAGATGATTTTGAATGGGGAATGAATGAAATGATGAAAGATCGCGATTATTTATACGGTTCACTTACCAAAGATTTATACTTTTTAGGATTGGTATTGAATAGAAAATATAGTTTGTTACGAACTACTTATACCGTTTTTATGGTTGGTATTGTAGTTAGTGTATTATCATTCGTAATTGCTTTTTATACAAGAGATCCAGAAGCTGGCAGAAAAGTTCATGAGACTACTACCGCATTACTTTATTAATGTACGAATGTTTCTATTTTAAAAATGTAATAATTTGATAATTCTATGTTCTTTTTGAGAAATGAAAAAGCTCGATTCTAATTGTTCAATTTCTTCCTAAAATATTGGTTTTATATACGTATTCCCATGGCATAAAAATCATTGGCATTATAATTAACATAAAGATTTGTGCCCAATCGGCGGCTTCACTTCCTTCAAGTGTACCGTTTTTCCACATTGGATACGCAACAAAACATAACCATAATCCTTTGTATAAAAACATAAAGAGCATTATAGGCAACATTTTGAGCGTATGAATAATTCCCAAGCCTGATAAGGTTGTATACGCTGCTATGACACACCAAGCAACTGCAATTTCAGGATTCCAAGGACCTTCATGTGAAATCAATTCTATCCATGCGTCTTTGCCTGCTAATACAAACACCATTGCAAAAAATAATTTCATCACATATATTTTGATAGGCCAAATTCCTTGATATTTTTAAGATGGAGTAAAGAGATGTTGTACGACTTTCATAATAAGATGCTTTAAAAAGTTAAAGATTGGAATTTTAAAGCAGTTTAAACTTCACATTTGTGAAGAACTTAAAACAAGGGGAATACTACTTATGATACTTCTTGACGAATTCTACTCACACTTCCAGCATTCAACCCTAAATAAGAAGCTGTGTAAACCAAAGGAATATCGTGAATGATTGCAGGACTAAATTTCATGAGTTTTAAATAGCATTCTTTTTCTGATAATGTTGTAAGATCAACCATTCTTTGTTTACTTACGTGTAAATAATATTGAAGAGCTTTTTCTGTATATTCTTGAGATATTAAACCAATAGCGGCAGCTTTTTCGACATTTTTTCTGGTAATTCGAAGTAATTCACAATCAGTAACGCATTGCAATTTTTCATTAGAGACTGTTTGAGAAATGAAATGATTATACGAGGTAAAAAAACGCATTTCATCACTAATTTCTGTAGTAACTTCTTTTCCATTTTCAGTATGATGGAAATTACGCATATGTTGAGAAACAATAAAGTTATGGTATTTATGTATGGGGCTTTTCGATTACAGAATGGTATTCTTTCTAACAAAAACAGGTTCAAATAATTGACGACAATATTCATGATCACTTTTAGGTATATCTACCAAAACTCTAACATAATCAAAGAAAACTTGAAACACCCGAGAGATTTGATCTGGATCAGTAATAACAGTACAATGATTCATGCAGGCGATATAATTCAGTCAATCATATTTAAAACTTACCTAAAATTTGAAAAAAATGATAAAAAAAGAAAGAATTTTTACTTGAATTCTTCCATTAATTCATCAATAGTGATGGATGATTTGTCACAAAAATCGTCTTGGTATATAACTTCTAATCGTAACGCTCGCAAACCAGAAACACCTTGCAAATCTTCCAATTCTAGCTTTTCAAGCTTACCAAAATAGTTTTTAGACTGCATGTATTTAATATACTTAATGTATTCACGTGCATCTTTATCTTGCGAGTATACAATAGCAATTTTTCCTGGAACTGTTAAACGTTCCGTTGTATTTTTGATATTGGCTTTATCAATACGTTTTTTAATGATTTCATAGCGAATATTATAAGCGCCATCTACATCAAACTGCTTTTCGTCCATACGGAATTTAATCGCTAACGGATTGCTGTGTACTAAGATTAATGAGGCTACTTGTAAGTCATGATCCATTTCTTTGCGCGCATTGTGCGCTACTTGCTCCATTTCATACATATTTTGCAACTGCCACAAACGTAAATTATATAAATACAATGAGTGGAAAGTTTTGTCGCGCACTAACGATTGCCCAATATACATATTGTACTCAACTCCGTCAGTTTTGTAACGTTCAAAATAATGTGGAAACATTTTTTGCGCTTCTTCCTGCTTTTTGTCTATGTAATTTGCCAGTTTATTATTTAAAATCGTAACGCTATTCTCATAGGCTTTTCGCTTTTCGTACACTACTTTTAGATTGTCATCCAAACGATCCATGTAGGTATTTACTAGCTTTGCTATATCTTCGTCTGTATCTTTTAAATGTCTAAAAACTGGATAAATATCTTTCTTTAAAAATTCTAAAATCCCCAATTCATCTCCCGCATTCAAACCTTCTTTTGTGCTGTCTAAATACTCACTAATTCTAAATGTTAACTCTTCATAAATTGGCAAGTTTGCCTTTTCTAACGCGCCTTTTAGTACATTAATAGCCAACTCTAATTGAAGCGTTAAATCTTCTTGAATTGCCGTATTTCTTGCGATAGATGAACCTTTAATGTCGCTTTGTCCAAACAATGGATACACTTCATCAAAAATGATATCTTCTACCACAGGATTTTCTACATTTTCAGTCAACGCAGCTTGATATTTTTCGGCAGCTTCATAAAAACGCCATTTTACTGATGGATGAATCGACGTGTAATGCTCTTGAATAGTGGCTTCTAATATATTTTGAAACGATTCTGATTCACGAGTTACTGCCGCTTCAAATACTGGAATAATATCTCGTAACTTTTGCTGATTCACAGAATTGAGCTCATATGGTCTTGGTGATGCAATTTCTAATATTGCCAAATCTCCGTTATCTCTCGCATTAATTGGAATTAAGATAATACTACGTATATTTCTTGCTTTTAAACGCTTGTAGAATTCGTTTTGATGCGTTCGTTCGCCGTATACATCCACATCCGAAATAGCCATGGTTTCTCTGTTGTGAAATACTCTTTGAGCAATCCCGTCACAGAAAAATGTACTACATGAAATCTCTTTGTCTTTATTGAAAATTAAGCTTTCAGACTTTTTGATTCGCGTAATATTTTTTCCTCCTTTGGTTCCATTAATGTATACAGAATATCCTAATTCTAAATCTTTTATATTGAAAAATTCACGCAAATTCTGACGTACATCTTCTAACAGATTGTCATCACTACGTAACAAATTGGCACGAATAGAAGAAAGTGTTTCATCAAACGTAACATCAAATAAATTCATGATTCCGAATCCTTTGAAGATATAACTATCTAATGGAAATTTTTCTTTCCAAACATCAATATTGTCATAATTATCAAGCAATACTTGTACATCTTCATCAGTGATTTTTGGTGCGTTTTCTGTTGGAATTACTTGACAGAAATCTCCATTAAACGCAACTCGGTAATGTTTTGTTATTCCTAAATTCACATCAGGAATGTCGAAATAAAATGGCCGTTTTAAATCAACTTTATGACCATAACATACATTCAAAATCAAAACACAGGCATGCAAATACATTTCCTTTTCAGCTAAGTTTCTAGCTGTAAAGTCATAATCATCTCCTGCATTTTTTAAAATCGTTTTCAGTCTGTTTGTATAATAAAAAGATTGAAACGAGAATGGAATCGTTGCCACTTTGATTTCATTATCCGTAAGAATTTGTGGGAACAAACCATCCATTATCAAATGAATTTGATCTTTATATTGTTCAAGTCTAGAGAAATCTTTGATTCCTTCTCTCAACTCAGGATAATTGTCTAAATATTCAACTATTCCGACCGCTGATTTATGATACGGATGATTTTCATCTTCTACATATTTATCATAAAAAGACATTACTTGATCAAAACTGATCAAGAGTTGTAGCGGTAAATGTATATCGTTTTGTGTATGTTTCTTGTCCATGATCGAAACTATTTGATTTACAAAGATACGAAATCCTTGGTTGTGCAGCTATGAAAGCTATTTTGAAAGCTTTATGGTGCTATTATTTTTTCTATTTGAAACAGTACAATTTAGACGTATTTACAGGTAAAATGTTACAGGTTTTTACGCTTGATTTGCCTTTTTGTTGATTCGGCTATTTACTTGCCTTTTGTTTGAGAAATACTCAATTTTTTAACATTTATAGACGCAACTATTGTATATGTCGTTCATCTTACAGACATAATAATCAATACCATGAAAAAAATATATTTTTTACTTCTTTATCGGATTCACACTTTTAAGTTGCTCTAACGATGATGATCAAACAGCTGTTACAGAGCCAAGCATTATTGGAAATTGGAGCTGGATTCAATCTTCTGGAGGTATTGGCGGCTGGACGAATACGCCAGAATCTACTGGAAATACGCAACAACTTCAAATTTCTGCAACTACCATTAAACGCTATGTAAATAACGAATTGGTTTCAGAAACTAATTATACTACAGAAACAGGAGAATCTACTATTCTTAGCGGCGAACACGAATTACTTGTTGAATATAGCGGATTTAAGAGCATTATTGAGTTTCATGATGGCAATTTATTCCTTAGTGGCGATTGTAATGATTGTTTCGTTTCTGAGTATTCTAAGGTGTATGTGTATTAGTTTGTTGGACTTGCTTAGATTTTTATTTTCTACTTCCAAGCGCTTCTCAACACAAAATTTTACACTAAAATTTCACTCGAAGTGACGTTTTTTTTTAATTTGACAATGAAGCGATTTGATAATTTGAAAATGTAGCAATGTTTAAATAATTCGTCATTGCGAACGAAGTGATGTAATTCTACACTTTAACGAATGAGTGCATTTTAAAATAAACAGGTTACCACGCTATCACTCGTAGAGACGAATCATAATTTTTTATCAATTGTAATAGCTAAATCAACTCTCAGGAGCCAATTCCACTTCCAAACCTTCCAATTCTGGAGTCATTTGAATTTGGCAACCTAAACGACTGTTGTCTTCTACGTAGAAAGCTTCAGCAAGCATCATGTCTTCATCAACGCTCATTTCAGGCAATTCATGATTAGAGTGCACATAACATTGGCAAGAAGCACACATCGCCATTCCACCACAAATTCCAATAGTTCCTTCTGGCGCTAATTCGTACGAACGTACTACTTCCATTAAGTTCATTGCCATGTCGGTAGGCGCTACTATTTCGTGAGTAACGCCTTCTCGATCTTTTATTTTTATATTGATGTCTGCTGACATGATTTTAACCTATGAGATTTTAAGTATCGATTTTCAATTCAAAAATAATCAAATAATCTACTACTGATAAAGAGATTGACGTGATTTTCACAAAATCTCTCTGTAATGTTTTAAAGTTTAACTAATTGCCTTTACAACTGCTTTTGGCGCTTCTTTACGTGTTCCATCAAAGCCATCAATTCCACTTACTGTTGTGTATTTCATGACATATCTTTTGTCTGGAAAGATTCGCTGATATGCACTTTGACACATTAAAGTTGCTTCATGGAATCCGCAAAGAATCAATTTTAACTTCCCTGGATAGGTATTTACATCACCAATGGCATAAATCCCAGGAATATTGGTTTGATAGTCTAGCGTATTATCAACTTTGATAGCGTTTTTCTCAATTTCTAATCCCCAATCGGCAATTGGACCAAGTTTTGGTGCCAATCCGAATAATGGAATGAAATGATCTGTTTCCAACGTAAATGAGTCTTCCCCTTTTTTAGTGACCTCAACACCTGTAACATGATTTACGCCATAAATTGCAGTAATTTCAGCAGGTGTAATTAAGTTGATTTTTCCAAGATTTTTTAATTCTTGTACTTTTTCAACAGAGTCTAACGCGCCACGGAATTCTGTACGTCTGTGAATTAAAGTTACTTCCGAAGCAACATCTGTTAAAAAGATACTCCAATCTAATGCAGAATCACCTCCACCAGCAATCACTACTTTTTTATCACGGTACATTTCAGGATCACGAATGATGTATTCGACTCCTTTGTCTTCGTAGTTTGCTAAGTTTTGAATAGGTGGTTTTCTTGGTTCAAAACTTCCCAATCCGCCAGCAATAGCAACAATTGACGCATGATGTTTTGTTCCTTTGTTTGTAGTTACGATGAAGCTTCCATCGTCTAATTTTTCAATAGTCTCTGCACGTTCTCCTAGTGTAAATGTAGGTTCAAACGGCTCAATTTGCTTCATTAAATTGTCTACCAAATCACCTGCTAATACTTCTGGATATCCCGGAATATCATAGATTGGTTTTTTTGGATAAATTTCTGCACATTGTCCACCTGGTTGTGGTAATGCGTCTATGAGATGACATTTTAATTTTAACAATCCTGCTTCAAATACAGTAAAAAGCCCCGTAGGACCTGCTCCAATAATGAGTATATCGGTCTTGATCATTTTCTTTCCTAATAATTCTGATACTAAAATAATATGCCTGTAACTGACGTTTTATGACATTTGTCAGTTAGTCTACGCTAATTACTTTTTCTATTTGTGGCACATGTTTTTTGATGGTCATTTCCACACCAGATTTAAGTGTCATTTGATTTACACTACAACCTGCGCATGCACCTTCTAGTTGTACTTTTACCAAAGTACCATTTTCAATGTCTACAAGTCTGATGTCACCACCATCACTTTGTAAAAAAGGGCGAATTTCTTCTAACGCCTTCTCTACGTTGTCTTTTATTTCTTCACTAGTCATCTGTACCGTGTTTAAGTGATTATTTTTTTACTGCTGAGCATCCAGCCATTGTTGTAATTTTTATAACTTCCGTAGCAGGTAAACTTTCATTACGGTTTACCACTTCTTGCACTACATTTTGTGTCAACTTTTCAAAAGCTGCTTCAATTAATGTAGCAGTTTGCATTGCTGCTGGTCTTCCAACATCTCCTGCTTCACGAATGCTTTGTACCAATGGAATTTCTCCTAAAAATGGCACATCAATATCTTCTGCTAGGTTTTTAGCACCTTCTTTTCCGAAGATATAATATTTATTATTAGGCAATTCTTCAGGAGTAAAATACGCCATATTTTCTATAATTCCCAATACAGGAACGTTAATACTTTCTTGTTGAAACATTGCGACTCCTTTTTTAGCATCTGCCAATGCTACATTTTGCGGTGTACTTACTACAACTGCACCAGTTATTGGTAGTGATTGCATAATGCTTAAGTGAATGTCTCCTGTTCCTGGAGGTAAGTCTAACAATAAAAAGTCCAATTCATCCCAAGCAGCATCAAAGATCATTTGGTTTAAGGCTTTACTTGCCATTGGTCCACGCCAAACTACTGCTTGATTTGGTTTTGTAAAGAATCCGATGGAAAGAATTTTAACTCCGTAACTTTCAACAGGTTTCATTTTAGAAGCTCCATCTACACGAACCGCTAAGGGTTTCTCACCTTCTACATCAAACATAATTGGCATTGATGGCCCATAAATATCTGCATCTAACACACCAACTTTAAAGCCCATTCCTGCTAAGGTTACAGCTAGGTTTGCAGTTACTGTAGATTTCCCTACACCACCTTTTCCAGAAGCAACTGCAATAATATTTTTGATATTTGGCAATTGTTTTCCTTTTATCTCAGGCTTCTCAGGTCGTTCTACCTTGATATTCACTTTCACCTTTGCATCTGCATATACTTTTTCGCACAATACAGATATGATATCTGTTTGCACTTTTTTCTTAGCTTGTAAGGCAGGATTCGTTATAGCAATATCTACTACAATTTCATCTGCAAATGTCATAATATTTCGTACAGCTCCACTAGCAATCATATTAGCACCTTCACCAGGAACGGTAATAGTACTCAACGCTGCTTCTATGTCTTTCTTTTGTATTTTCACGAAGTTTTATTTTTTATCAATAATGTAAATTGATTCTAAATTGCAAAGATACTATGAAAAGTTCGGTTTATGAAGTTCCTAAATCAAAATCGTCTATACTGTCATTTGACAAGCTTATACTTACCAAATAATTTATTATTATTGCGAATATTAAAATCATTTAATGCAAATAAAGATTGTTACCACGCTCTTTTTTTCACTTTTTCTTTTCTTTTCTTTTTCTCAAAATAAAACAAACGATTATTCGTCAATTCAAACAGATTCACTGTCTACAAAATCAATTAAGGTACTTCAAGAATTAACTCTAAATCACTTAAAAAGTGATTTGGACAAAGCACGAGTATATACCATTGCATACCTTAAAAAAGTAAAAGAAGAAGATGCTAACAAGTATTTAAATCACGCTTACTACACGCGTTATTTGGTAGAAGAAAAATCAGGAAACTATGCGTTAGCGCATACAAACATTTAAAAAACCATTTCGTATTATCGAAATAACAAACCTCAAACTATTATAAAACATTTAATGATGAAAGGAAATCTTGAATCTTTACTTGTTTTAAATGAAGAAGCTATTAAAACTTTTTCTCAAGCATTAGATATTTAGTTATGAGATCAAAGACACAAACTCTCAGGCTTTTATTAAGGATAATATTGCTATCATTAAGTTAGATATTGGTAATTACTTTAAGATAGAAGATCTTGAGAAGATTTTTAAAAAGAATCAAGTGTATTATGTAAAGGAATATACGGAAACAAAAAAAGAACTTTATTTGATGGCGTCTGTTAAGTCTCTTTCGTATTTAGGGCTCATAAGTATTTATAAATACAATTATACAAATGCAGAAAAGATATACGAACAAGCTTTAGATATTTGTGAAAAGTACGGTTACACAAAAAGAAAAGTAGTTTTACTCTGCGGATTGGCAAATGCATACACACGATCTAATAGAAATTTTGAAGAAAATGAACTCGCATTAGATTATTTAATGCAGGCTGAAAAAGTTGCGCATTCCAATCATCAAAAAGAATACATTCCTCTTATCTTATTATTGAAAGGGAAAGCTTTGTGTCATCAGGAAAAGTATCAAGAAGCAATTGATGTATTACTTGCTATTGAAAAAAATCCGCTCCCCAATGCCAAAGATTTTGAGACACAATAGTTTTTATCAATTTTAACTAATTGTTATTTAAAATTAGATGATCCTAAAAATGCTAAATTAAGACTTGATCAGTTTATTGAAATGAATAAGAAAAATGAATATCAAAAAGAAAAATTAGCCAATAGAGTATTTCAAAAAATTGATCTTAAAGAGGCTACTCAAAAAATTGAAAACCTAGAAAAAAATTAGTTGAACGAGATCAAAAAACGTTGTTTCTTACTTCTCTCATTTTTATATTACTAGGGATTGTGTCCCTTATTATTTTCTTCTTCAGAAAAGACAACGCATTTATAAAAATCGTTTTCAAATGTTGGTTGAAAACCTAGAGTCTAAAACTAAACTTGAAACAACCGAAACTAAAAGTCATATTATCTCATACAAAAAAGTACAAGAGATATTAGATAAGCTTATTGCTTTTGAGAACAAAAAATTATTTAGGAATAATAAATATACTCTTGGTAGTGTTGCTAAAAAGCTGAACACAAATTCAAGTTATTTATCTAAAATTATTAATGCTCATAAAGAGAAAACATTTACTGAATATATTACAGAATTAATAATATTGTAGAGCGCTTACAAAAAGATGCTAAATTACGTTCTTTCACCATGCAATCTATTGCTGAAGAAGCTGGTTTTAGAAAAGCGCAGTCATTTTCTAAGCATTTAAAAACCACACTGGAATTTACCCTTCATTCTTCATAAAAAGAATTGATAATCAACAAAATAAACACTATTAAAGACACTTTATTTTCATAAAATTAAAGTCCTACTTTTTTCTTTTTTATGAAAAGTAATCTATGTTAGCGTTTTAACATTAAAACAATTCACAAATGAGAAAAATGAAAAGATTAAGTTTAGGAAAAGTGAAGGAAGTAACATTTAGTAATTCAAAACAAATTTATGGAGGCTAACAAGGAGTAACTTACTTATGTTCCCCGTATACGACACTTGTTAAAACTACATTGCAAAATCAATCGCATAACAGTAACAGTATAGATGATTTATCAGCCGATACTGATTGTATTGTTTAAAATAGCTTTAAGTTGTATGAAAGCCCGCTTTTTTGCAGGCTTTTTTTGTTAATGCATACAATTTGTTCGCAAACCTGTTTGCAAGCCACAAATTGTTGGTTGTGTTCCACAACAGACAGAGTTATTCGTTGTTTCACAATTAATAGCGTTTGTCCCATATTGACAGGTTTCAGTATTTGGCGGCAAATCGCAATCTCAAGAATCTCTTTGAAGTGTTTCTGTACATCTTGTATCTTGTGAAGCTTCTAGGGTAACAGAAGTGTTGTTACCTCCTTAAATACTTTTAAAGTTTACTACCGAAACTTTTTTAAGTGCTAACTTCCTTGTCAATCTCTTTTTCTTCATAATTTGATCATTTAAAAATTATTAATTTGATGATCAAAACTATAACCTAGGATACTCTTCAACAACTCATTACAACTGACTTTCATATAATTCAACTTGATTTTTATAAAAATCAACACCAAAAACAGCTACTAAACAAGCAATCTATTCTATTCAAAAAAAGAAAAAAGATTCCTGCCCTTTAAACGAGAAAAGAGTTCATTAAGAATGATTTTGATTAAAAAAATAAAGAGAGGTTTACAACTCTTGAGAAGGATCCCAAAAGTATTTTTCAAGATTTTGAATTTGATTTTCAACAACTTGTACACCTTCACTTTCTAGGAGTTGCTGCATCAAATTTGTTCCTTGGAAATGATGTTTTCCGGTGAGCAAACCTTTTCTATTTACTACACGATGTGCGGCAATATCTTCATATTTACCAGCTCCATTCATTGCCCAACCAACCATACGAGCACTTCTTGCAGCGCCTAAATACTTGGCAATGGCTCCATAACTGGTAACTCTTCCGTAAGGAATTAAACGAGCGACTTCGTATACACGTTCAAAGAAATTTTGATTTTCTGGTTTCATACGGAAGTGTCTTTATTGTAAAAAATACGAAACAGCGTTACGATGACTAAAATCAACATTAACACGCTTAAAATATGATCTGAATACTTAGAAAAGCTTCCCGATTTGGATTGCGATTTGTTAAAGTAAAAAACATACATATACAACATGGCAAAAGTTCCAAATCCTGTTCCAAATACAAATACAATAATATCAGGAATGGTAAACTCCATCAAACCAGAAGTTCTCCACAAAGCATTTAATCCTACAAAATAAGGAATGGGTAATACATTGAGCATCGCCAAGAAAATTCCTTTAAAGAAACTTCCCTTTTTGCTCACTTTTACCATACGGATTCGTTTTTCTTTTTCTTTTTTCTTTTGAGCAATGATAAAAAAGTAGATTCCTAACAGTCCAAAAATCACCAAGGCAGCTTTTTCCAATACTGCTATAATTTGTTGATTATTGTATAAATATTTGGAAATCATCACCGCAATAATTGCCTGAATCAATACAACAATAGAAGCTCCAATAGAAAAAACAACACCATTCATTTTCCCTTTTTGCGTACTAATTTTAGCTGCTGTAATATTAATTAAACCTGGAGGCACTACACCTAAAAGTGCTGCTGAAAAGGTGATAAAAAAGAGAATAATGAGATCCGTCATTACTTGATTTTGAAGTGAATATAAGTAATTGCTTTGTTAACTTCCAAATATTGTGACTCGTAAAATGTTTGTATATCAGTAACTTCTTCAGGACTTCCTTCATTTGTATACACATCATGATTTGCATATAACACCTCGTGTCCTGCGCCATGTAAAAGTCCTAGAGTATAGCCGTGCATAAATTCGCTATCCGTTTTTAGGTGCACAGTACCTTCTGCATTTAATATGTTTTTATAACGTGCCAAAAATGCTTCATTGGTAAGTCTGTGCTTGGTACGCTTGTATTTAATTTGCGGATCGGGAAATGTAATCCAAATTTCAGCTACTTCATTTTCTGAAAACATTCCTTCTATCAATTCTATTTGCGATCGGATAAAAGCTACATTTGGCAGTTCTTCTTCAATAGCGGTCTTAGCTCCTCGCCAAAATCGCGCACCTTTAATATCAATTCCAATAAAATTTTTGTTTGGAAATTTTTTAGCCAAAGCCACAGTATATTCACCTTTTCCACAACCTAATTCCAATACAATTGGCGCATCATTCTTAAAGAAATCACTGTTCCATTTTCCTTTGTATGGAAACTTTTCTGCTACAATTTCCTCACGTGTTGGTTGTATTACATTTGAAAATGTATCGTTTTCTCTAAAGCGTTTTAGTTTGTTTTTACTTCCCACAATAGTTTCTTAATATTTTGACAAAACTAAGGAAATCTTGCAGACCTTTTTATATTCTTATCTTTGATTTTATGAAGAATTCAAAAACTGTGCTGGTTGCTCCACTAAATTGGGGCTTAGGTCACGCCACAAGATGCATCCCGATTATACGAGGTTTGCTTGCTGAAAATTTCACGCCTGTCATTGGTTCAGATGGAGTTGCGCTTCAATTGTTAAAAAAAGAGTTTCCCGATTTAGAGACTATTACACTACCTGATTATCAAATTGAATACGCAAAAAAAGGAAAGAATTTTAAGATGAAAATGCTGAAAGATTCTCCTAAAATGCTAAAAGCTATTGCTGAAGAAAAGAAGATTATCAAGAAGCTGGTCAAGCAACGTGATTTTTGTGGAATTATTTCTGACAATCGCTTAGGTGTTTACAGTAAAAAAGTACCTTCTGTTTTTATAACGCATCAATTGAATGTATTAAGTGGTGCTACGACTTGGTTCAGCAGTAAAATTCATCAAGCTATTATAAAAAAGTTCGACGAATGCTGGGTTCCTGATGTTGCTGGAAAACCAAATCTTTCTGGGAAATTAGGCCATTTAAAGAATAGTTCGCTTCCTATAAAATATATTGGTCCACTGAGTCGATTACAAGCGAAAGAAATGCCTCTTGTATATGATTTAATGGTGATTCTTTCTGGTCCTGAACCACAACGTACGATACTAGAAGAAAAATTATTTGAAGAAGTAAAACACTTCAATGGAAAAGTATTATTTGTTCGTGGAAAAATTGAACCAAAACAAGAACATTTTCAGTTTTTGAATTGTGAAGTGTATAATTTTATGCAAAGCGATGAACTTGAAAAAGCATTCAACGAAAGTGCTTTTGTATTATCGCGTTCAGGCTATACCACTGTGATGGATTTGGCAAAATTGAATAAGAAAGCCTTTTTTATTCCAACACCTGGACAATTTGAACAAGAGTATTTAGCCAAACGTTTACAAAAACACAAACTTGTACCTACAGCTAACCAAGATGATTTTTCGATTCATCAATTAGCTCGTGTGGAAGATTTTGAAGGATTAAGTCAGTTTAATTATGACGAGGATTATAAAGCACTATTCCACCTTTTCCAAGGTAAATGAAAACTCTGATCCGACATCGTATTCACTTTCAACATATATTTTTTCGTTATGTGCTTCAATGATATGTTTTACGATAGAAAGTCCTAAACCAGAACCACCTTCTTTTCGAGCTCTACTTTTATCTACGCGATAAAAACGTTCAAACAATCTTGGAATGTTTTCTTTTTCAATTCCCTCTCCATTATCTGTAACACGAACAATTACTTTATTTCGAATTAGGTTTTCGATACTAATTTCAGTGGTTCCTTTTTCGCGACCGTATTTGATGGAATTTACAATTAAATTTGTCAATACTTGTTGAATGCGTTCTTTATCAGCAGACACTATAATTGGCTTCGTATAATTCATATCAAATGCCAAAGAAATCTCTTTCTTTGTCGCTTTCATTTCTAGCAAATCGAGTACATTTTGTACTAGTTCAACAATATCAAATTCCTCTACATCCAGATTTAAATCACCTATTTCAAGTTTGGTAATCATATCTAAATCTTTTACAATATAGATCAATCTTTCAACGCCTTTTTCTGCGCGATTCAAGTATTTTTTACGAATTGCTTTGTCTTCCATGGCACCATCTAACAAGGTCAAAATATAGCCTTGGACCGTAAACAATGGCGTTTTTAATTCGTGTGAAACGTTTCCAATAAACTCTTTTCGGTAATTTTCTCGAACTTTTAAAGTTTCAATTTCTAATTTTTTATTGGTAGCAAATTTTTCAATTTCTTTGGTCAAAGTTGCCATGTCTGTTGTAATTGGATAGTTATGAAAGTCACTCACATCCAACAAGGTTACATCATCATATATCTTTTTGACCCTTTTGTAGATAAATCGTTCTACTCGAAACTGAATAATAAAAAAACAAAATGCAAAACTTGTGGCAAAAAATAGCATTGGAACTACTATATAATTCTGAATCTCAAAAAACAATAGTAAGGCAACTAAGATAGACGTTGTAAACAATGTAATATACAACGACGAACGCAATGCAAAACGATATGATTTCTTAAGCTTTCTAGTCATTTTCTTCCTCTACATTTGAGATACAATCATTTCTTATTTATAGAGTTCAATTTACTGTACATATTTGTACCCAACACCTTTTACAGTTTTGAAGTGGTTTTCGCCAATTTTTTCTCTCAGTTTACGAATATGTACATCAATGGTTCGTCCACCAACAATTACTTCATTTCCCCAAACTTTATCTAAAATTTCTTCTCTTTTAAACACTTTTCCAGGACGCGAAGCTAACAATGATAATAATTCAAACTCTTTTCTTGGCAAGATGATTTCTTCACCATCTTTTTCAATCTTGTATTCTTCTCTATTAATTACAATGTTTCCAACCGTAACAATTTGCGGATTTTCATCATCATCTTTTAATCGACGAAGCAATGCTTTTACCTTACTTACCAACACCTTTGGCTTAATTGGCTTTGTAATATAATCATCTGCTCCAGCATCAAAACCAGCTACTTGCGAATAATCTTCTCCTCTTGCCGTTAAAAATGTAATAATGGTATGGGCCAAACTGCTATCTTTTCTAATATTTTCACAAGCTTCAATACCATCCATATCGGGCATCATGACATCCATAATGATTAAATGCGGTTTTACTTTTTTTGCTTTTGCAATCGCATCAACTCCATTAGAAGCTGTTGTTAATTGATAGCCTACAGAAGATAAATTATATCCTACAATTTCTAAGATATCTGGCTCATCATCGACAAGCAATATTTTAATATCCTTTTTTTTCATTGCGTACTGTTTTAGTTTAAGTAGTTGATTTTGTTTCTATTATATCTTCTTTAAATTAAAGATAACTCCACAAAAGTAAATATAAAATTAATTATTGAAACCTGTTAACACTCTTTTAATATCATAACATTAAGCTAACATACATATTACAAAGTTTTAACCTGCAAGTAACATCATCTTTACACGTTGCTCATTTCTTTGCGCTGTGAAATAAAAACTTAGATGAGACAAAAATTTACACTTACGATTCTCCTATTCTTTACCTTTATTATAGGATTTGCACAAAACGGTTCTATCGTTGGAAAAGTGCAAGATAAAGAAGTTAATAATGAACCATTACCTTTTGCTAATATAACAATTAAAGGTACTACAAAAGGAACCACTTCTGATTTTGACGGTTTATACCAATTAAACGATGTAGCTCCTGGTACTTATACATTAATATTTAGTTTTGTTGGATACAAGACACAAGAAGTCGCTAATGTTATTGTAAATCCTGGAAAGATTACAAACGTAGATGTAATTTTATCTGTTAATGCTGCTGCATTAGACGCTATTGTCATTACAGCGACAACTCGAAAAGTTTCAGAAGCTGCTACCTTATTAGAGCAAAAGAAATCTAAAGATATCAAGCAAATTATCGGAGCAGAGGAATTGGCTAGAAAAGGTGTAAGCGATGCTGCTGGTGCCGTAACTAAAATCTCTGGTGTATCAAAACAAGAAGGATCTAGCAACGTGTATGTACGTGGTTTGGGTGACCGTTACTTAAACACTACTTTTAATGGATTGCCATTACCATCAAATGACATTGAGAAGAAAAATATTGAGTTAAGTTTATTTGCTACAGATGTTATTGAAAATGTATCTATTAGTAAAGCGTATTCTGGAAAGCAGTATGGAGACTTTGCCGCGGGTAATGTAAACATCAATTCAAAAGATTACAAAGGAGAAGGATATTTAGAAGCATTCGTCGGATCAAGTATCAATACAAATGCAGTTGGAGAAGACTTTGTAGTGAGTGAAGGTTCTGGTTTCTTTGGAGATTATGCTAGATACAATCAAAATCCATTTGCTATTGTTTTATCTCATGGAATTGACCCAGAAGAGGTAAGTGCTCCTATCAATGTAAACTTCGGAATCTCAGGAGGAAAATCATTCGATTTTGAAAATGGTTCACGCTTAAGCGTATTCGGAACTGTTTCTTTCGAAAATGGATATGAATACAGAAGAGGTGAAGCAACTGACTTTACAACAGTAGAAAAGAAAACATTTAAAGATGCAGAAGAGTTTGAATATAGTACTACGACTACTGCTATGGGAACTTTGAATTATAAAATAAATAACGATAACAAATTAAAGTTCAACTCATTATTCATCAATAGTTCTACAAATGAAGTTGGATACTTTGGTATTGATGGAACAGGTCGTGATCGTGATGCGATTTTAAACACTGACGAAGGTTTCTATCAAATGAACGCTCAGTTTGACCAAAACCAAGTATACGTAAACCAGTTAATGGGAACACATAAATCAGGAAAATTTGAATTGGATTGGGCTGCAGGATATAACTTCGTATTAGCAAAGCAACCAGATCGTAGACGTATTACTTTGGAAAACTATCAATTTGCATTAGATAATGATCCTACAACAAACCCTACATTCTATAGCAATGTTGTCTTTGACAACCAACGTTATTTCCAAGACATTGATGATACTGAATTTAACGGGCGTTTGAACTTAGAGTATGAAACAAGCGAAGATTTAAAGTTCAACTTTGGATTCAATGGTAGATCTAAAGAGCGTAACTTCGAAAACATTCGTTACGGATATGACATCATTGACTCTGACTTCCAAGTAACAGATGTAAATAACTTTGATGCGATATTTAGTCCAAACAATATCAACTTGACTTCTGGAGATGGAATCTATGAAATCAGAGTCATTAATGCGATTCCTGGACAAAGCAACGTAAACAGACCTGGACTTCCTGAAAACACATACACTGGTAACTTAGATATCTTTGCTGGATATGTTGATGCAGAAATCCAAACTGGAAAATGGTTAATTGTACCTGGAATTCGTTTAGAGTCATTTGATCAAAGTATTGCTTATGACGTAATCAACTTAGGAAACAATGGAAACGCTAGCGCAAGCGCTTACGAAAACTTAATCTTACCAAGTTTAAATATCAAGTATGCATTAAACGATGAACAAAACTTACGTTTGGCAGCAAGTAGAACGGTTTCATTACCTGAATTTAAAGAAACTGCTCCTTTTGTATATATCGATGTAACTAACAGAATTGGTGGTAACCCTGACTTATTAGGATCTACAAATCCAAACTTTATCAATGTAAGTGATGTATCATACTCAGATGTATTAAACTTAGATTTAAAATATGAGTGGTTCTTTGGAAAAGGTGAAATCTTCTCTATATCTGCTTTTGCTAAGCAAATCTCTGATCCTGTAAACCGAGTAGTTGCTTTTGATGCTACAGGAACACAACGTTACTTTAGAACTGGTGAAACAGCAGAAGTGTATGGAGTTGAATTAGAGTTTAGAAAGAACTTATTACAAGACGAAAATGATGACACATTACTAGGTTTTGGAATAAACACCACATTAATGCATACAGAGCAAGACTTGTATGATGTCATTCAAGGAACATACAGTGTGAACTTTAGAAATGACAGTGAGCAATTACAAGGAGCATCTCCATTCTTAATCAATGCAGATGTTAGTTACTCACCAACATTTGGAAGCTACAAGCCAACTGGTAACTTAGTATTCTCATACTTCGCAGATAGAATTGATGCTCTAGGTTCTGGACAATTAGGGAACATTGTAGAGAAATCAGTACCAACTTTAGATTTCATCTTAAGAAATAAAATCACAGACAAGTTCGAAGTGAACTTTAGCCTAAGAAACATATTAAATCCTGACATCAAATACGTTCGTGAAACAAGCGGAGGAGATGTATTAGTAACATCTACTAACGGAAAAGGAGTTTCAGGATATGATAGAGGAAGAAATATAGGATTACAACTGAAATACAAATTTTAACAAGAACAAACAATTTAAAGATTACAATTAAAACACAAACACAATGAAAAATCGCATACTATTTGGATTCGCACTTTTAGGAGCTTTAGCTTTAACATCATGTGCATCAGATGACACTGCTGACATCAATATTACAGATAACAGCGTAGTGAACAACACGACAACTGACAATGGAGGTGGAAACACAGGAGGACAAACTATTTTCTTATCTGGAACATATACTACTGACTTAGAATTAGACGCTAACAATACATACAAAGTAAACGGATCATTAATCATGGCTGCTGGAACTACATTACGTGTACCTGCTGGTATGACAGTTGAAGCATTAGCTGCTGGATCTGACGTTTATATTGCTATCTCTGTAGGAGCTCAAATCGAAGCTATCGGTACTGCTGACAACCCAATCATCTTTACTTCTGATGCTTCTGCACCAGCTGCTGGAGACTGGGGAGGATTAATCTTATTAGGAGATGCGCCTATCAACTCTGTTTCTGGAACTGCTACTTCTACTTCTGAGATTGCAAGTTTACCTTACGGAGGAATTGACACTACTGACAACTCTGGAACATTACGTTATGTTCGCGTTCAGTACTCTGGAGGATCTGCTGATGGACAATCAGAAAACAACGGTATCTCTTTCTACGGAGTTGGAAGTGGAACTATCGTTCAGTACGTTCAAGTATTTGAAGGAAAAGATGATGGAATTGAGTTCTTTGGTGGAACTGTAAATGTTGATTTTGCAGCTGTAGTAGGAGCTCAAGATGATTCTATCGACTGGACTGAAGGATATACTGGAAATATTACAAATGCATATGTAAAGCACGGAGCTGATCACGATAAAGGAATCGAAGCTGATGGTTTCAACACTGATATCGGAAACAACTCTAGCCCAATCTTTTTCTCTGCTCCTAATGTAACTAACTTAACTATTATCGGATTAGGTTCTGCTAACAGTAGTGAAGCTATCCGTTTAAGAGCGGGAACAAGAGCGATCTTTAACAATGTATTATTAGAAGGATACAATGAAGGATTTGACTTAGATGGTAACGATACTGATAGCCCAACTGGAGCTGGAGTAACTAGTGGAGAAACACAAGTTACTGATATCACATTTACTGATATCAACTTAAAAGTTAAGAATGATACTGGAGTTATGTTTACAGAAGCTGATTTAATCGCTGGTGACGGAAACGGAACTGGAACTGACTATGCAACTTGGGGAGCTGGTTGGACTGTAGGAAACTAAACTTAAAAAAACATATCTGTAAAAAAACACTTTCATTTGAAAGTGTTTTTTTGTTTCATACCTATTAATACTTTTGTTATCAAATGGTTAAAACAACCTACAAATACGTAAGTCTAGTGTTTCAATTCGGCTACTTTTGTATATTTGTGCTATAATTACAAATAGTTAAAATTTATCGTATGAACAAAAATTACTTTTTATTAGTTGCATTATTGATCTCTTCTTTGTCATTTGGACAAGTATTGGAAGAGAATTTCGATTATGGAATGACGAATGGAGACTTGACTGCAGCTAGTGGAGGTGCATGGGCTCAGCACTCAGGCACTTCAGATCCAGTACAGTATGTGGCAACGCCAAGTTTGACAATGACAGGATATCCTTCATCAGGAATCGGTGGACATGTATCAGTTTCTGGAACTTCTCAAGATGTGAACAGATCTTTTTCAGGAATTTCATCTGGGACAGTATATGGAAGTGCACTAGTAAACTTAAGTGCTGTAGGTAGCGGGAACTATTTTATGCACTTTAATATTGCTGGTGGTTTTACTACAAGAATTGGAGCAAGAGATGATGGAAGTGGTGGTGTACAATTCGGTGTTGGAACTAGTAGTTCTACCTTAACATACGGAACAACATCGTACGCTTTAAATACTACATACCTTTTAGTATTTTCTTATGAGGTTTCTTCAGGAGTGTCTAACTTACACGTTTTATCTGCAGTAACTGCTACTGAACCTGCAATGCCAGAAGCTACAAATACTGGTACTACTGGAAGAACCATAAGTGCTATCGCTATTCGTCAATCTAACAATATTCCAACGTTCCTTATCGATGGTATTCGTGTTGCTGAGAGCTGGACAGAAATTATGAACAACTCTTCAATACCTTCTGTAAGTATTGTAACGCCAGGTGACGGCGCTACTTTTGATCCAGGTACTTCTAGTGTTGATGTTTCTTTTACAGTACAAAACTTAGACTTAATGGTAGCCGGAAATCAAGTAAATATTACAGTAAACAGTGATCCAACGGATACAGATGTTTCAAGTCCTTACGCAGTTCCTACTATGAACGGAGGAATGTACAGCGTTACTGTTGAGTTACTGGAAAATAATATAGTTATTGATACAAAGATGGTATCTTTCTCTGTTGCAAGTATCACACAAGTAAGTAGCATAACAGAGTTGCGAAATGGAAATTTAGGAGATTACTATGAGTTAGATGCGGAAGCTATCATCTCTTACATCGTAACAGAAAATACAAGAAACCAAAAATACATCCAAGATAGTGGTGCTGGAATCTTAATTGATGATACTGCTGGAACACTTAGCACTACTTTAGCAGCAGGAGACGGAATCTTCGGATTACAAGGACAATTATCTCAATTTAGTGGAGTACTTCAGTTTGTACCCATTTCAAACTTACCTGGAGCTTCTTCTAGTGGAAATTCAATTACACCTTTATTTGTAACTGCTAACGAATTAGCTACAAATGGAGAAGCATACGAAAGTAGATTAATTAGAGTATTAAACGTAGAGTTCTCAGATATGGGGAATTTTGCGGATAATACAAACTACACAGTAACTACTGCTGGTGGTTCAGACACAACTGTTTGTAGAGCATCTTTTGGTGATGAAGACTTAATAGGAACTGCAATCCCTGCTGTACCAGTTGATATTATTGGTTTAGGTGGTGAGTTCAACGGATCATACCAAGTTTTGCCAAGATTTACTAGTGATATTGATACTACATTAAGCACTGAAGAATTTGGAACAACTGAATTCAACATGTATCCAAACCCTGCTACTGGAAATATAGTAACTATTGCTTCTGCTTCAAACAATACAAAAGATGTTCAAGTATATAGCATTCTTGGAAAGCAAGTAATCAACACCACAATTACAAATACATTAAACATTGCTGATTTACAATCAGGAGTATATGTAGTTAAAATTACAGATAACGGTAAATCTGCTACTAAGAAATTAGTGATCAAGTAATTTTATCACACACAATATTCAAAAAGCATCTTGAGTTTTCAAGATGCTTTTTTTATTTTATACTTTTGCAGCATAGTTTACATCAAAATGAATTCCAACACTATTTTCAATATTAAAAATGAAGCTGATTTTGAAACCTGCGCATTTCAAACATTTCAGTATCAATTTGAAAATAATCGTACTTATCGTTCGTTTTGTGACTTACTATATGTGCACCCAAGCGACATTACAAAAATTGAAGATATTCCGTTTCTTCCCATACAATTTTTCAAGTCACATGAAATTGTCTCTAATCAGCATCCTTTTCAAGAAACATTTACAAGCTCAGGCACTACAGGAAGTACACCAAGCAAACATCTTGTCACAGATATTTCCGTCTACGAAGAAAGTTACCGCAAAGGATTTGAATACTTTTATGGAAACATTGAAAACTATGTCGTTTTAGCTTTATTACCAAACTATTTAGAACGAAAAGGCTCCTCTTTAGTCTATATGGTAAACGACCTAATACAACGCAGTAAACAGCCTGAAAGTGGATTTTATTTGCATGATATAAAAGCTCTCACTGAAAAACTCGTGCAACTCGATCAACAAGGAAAAAAAGTATTGTTAATTGGTGTTTCTTTTGCGTTGTTAGATTTGATTGAAACAACACAATTTAACTTGAAACATACCATTGTAATGGAAACTGGCGGTATGAAAGGTCGTAGAAAGGAAATGATTCGTACTGAACTACATCAACAACTCTGTGAAGGTTTTGGAGTCTCAGAAATTCATTCCGAATATGGCATGACCGAATTACTTTCGCAAGGCTATTCTAAAGGAGACGGAATCTTTGAAACACCGCCTTGGATGAAACTCTACACACGCGATCCAGAAGATGCGTTAACCATTCAACCCAAAGGAAAATCGGGAGGAATTAATGTAATTGATTTGGCAAATATCAATTCCTGCGCTTTTATTGCTACACAAGACTTAGGCAAAGTACATACTGATGAAACTTTTGAAATCCTCGGACGTTTTGATCATTCTGACATCAGAGGCTGTAATTTGATGGTATTTTAAGCCCCAAACAGCTCACTTTTACACATTCAGGTATTTCAAAAATATCATTATCTTAACAGTTACAACAACCTAACTGTTAACCACTAAAAATATGTCAAAAACATGTATTGAAATTGCCAAGGTTTCTGCCCTCGAAGAAAAGAAACCTACACACGCATTAGTGCTCAATACTGATTTAGTTATTATAAAATACGGAGAGGACATTTCCATTCTCTATGGAAGATGTTTGCATCGCGGCGCATTAATGTCTGATGGTTTTATACAAGGCAACAATCTTATTTGTGGACTTCACGGTTGGGATTATCGCTATGATACAGGAGTTAGCGAATACAATGACGAAGAAAAACTACACAAATTCACCACCTATATTGACAGTGATATCTTAGCTGTTGACGAAGCAGAAATTAAAGCTTTTCAAACAGAACATCCACAACCTTTTCAGCGAGATGAATACTTAGGAACGTATGCCGATACACATCCTGAAGCAACAGAACCTTATACTGGGTTTATTAAAGAGTTGGCTAAAAACAGACTCAAAAATTACGGGCATCACGGACCATCTTCTTCTATGGGAGTTGATAGAAATACTTTGCCTAAATGGGAAGATATTCAGTTTTTACCTGCACAACTTTCCAAACGTCCTTTATTAGATCATGAAGGAGTGAATACAGAAGTTACTATTGGTTCGAGAGCAAAAAAACCTTTGTATTTAAACATGCCTGTTTTTGTGTCTGACATGAGTTTTGGCGCTTTATCTAGAGAAGCAAAAATTGCCTTATCAAAAGGAGCTGAATTAAGCGGAACTGGAATTTGTTCTGGTGAAGGCGGAATGCTTCCAGAAGAACAAGCCAACAATTCACGCTACTTTTACGAACTGGCTTCTGGAAAATTTGGCTTTTCTTGGGATAAAGTCAAAAAAGCACAAGCTTTTCACTTTAAAGGCGGACAAGGAGCTAAAACAGGAACTGGTGGCCATTTACCAAGAAGCAAGGTTACCAAAGAAATTGCAGAAGTTCGTGGTTTAAAAGAAGGCGAAGCTGCCATATCACCAGCAGCATTTCCAGATTTATTTACCGTAAATGACTTTAAAGCTTTTGCAGAAGAAGTTCGCCAACAAACAGATGGAATCCCTATTGGTTTTAAAATTGCCGCGAGTAGAATTGAAGAAGATATCGATTTTGCGCTAGCAGTTGGTGTAGATTATATCATTTTAGATGGTCGTGGTGGCGGAACTGGTTCTGCTCCAAATATTATACGAAACAACATCAATGTGCCAACCATTCCTGCATTAGCAAGAGCCAGAAAACATTTAGACAATGTTGGCGCAAAAGATGTAACTTTAGTGATTACAGATGGATTGCGTGTTGCAGAAGATTTTGCCAAAACCATGATGGTTGGCGCAGATGCAATTGCCGTTTCGAATGCTGCTTTACAAGCTATAGGCTGCTTAGGTATGCGTGCTTGTGGAAGTAATAATTGCCCTGTTGGAATTGCCACTCAAAAAGAAAACTTACGTGCACGACTTATTATTGATCAATCAGCAAAACAATTACACAACTTCTTTACTGCTTCCAACGATCTTTTAAAAGTTGTAGCACGATCTTGCGGACATGACAATATTAAGAAGTTTAACTTTTCAGATTTAAGTACATTAAACATAGAAATGCACAGACTTACGGGCATACCATACGCTGGTGTAAACCCGTAAAATAAAAATTTTAATAAGCTTGTTTGTAAGGTTTATCGCAACAATACGAACAAACTGTAAGTTTAACATCTTATTAGTTTATTATTTAATAAAATCAAAACCCTGAATATAGATCCTACTACACTATATTCAGGGTTATTTATTTTTAATATCTAAGAGGTAAAGCCGACACTAACAATCTAAAAGCATCAGTGTGTCTAAAAGGTGAAGCCGAGTCTAAACCTTACTTCACAATCAACAAGAAATTTTTCTTCCTTCCGCGTTGAATGGTTATAAATTTATCATTGATTAAATCGTCTGTAGTGATTTTATAATCTTCCTTTACTTTCGTTTTATTCACTGCTACAGAATTCTCTTTTAAAGCTCTTCTTGCATCTCCATTAGAGTTTAAGAAATTTGTTTTAGCAGACAATGCAGCAATCATATCTAAACCTTCTTCAATATCAGCTCTATCGATTTCCGCTTGAGGCACACCTTCAAACACATCTAATAAAGTTTGCTCATCCAATTGCTTGAAATCTTCTGCAGTAGATTTCCCAAATAGAATTTGCGTTGCTTTAATAGCATTTTCTAAAGCTTCCTCCCCATGCACTAAAGTAGTTACTTCCTGCGCTAAACGCTTTTGTAAAACTCTTGCGTGTGGCGCTTCAGCATGCTCAGCAATCAAACCTTCTACTGTTTCTTTATCTAAAAATGTAAAGATTTTAATATACTTTTCTGCATCTACATCCGAAGCATTTAGCCAAAACTGGTAGAAACGGTATACCGAAGTTTTATCAGCATCTAACCATACATTTCCTCCAGCTGTTTTTCCAAATTTAGAACCATCAGCTTTAGTGATTAATGGACAAGTCATGGCGTATGCTTTTGAAGCTTCATCGTTCATTCTACGCACTAATTCTGTTCCTGTCGTAATATTTCCCCATTGGTCCGATCCTCCCATTTGTAACAAACAGTTGTGCGTTTTATGTAAATGGTAAAAATCGTATCCTTGAATCAATTGGTAAGTAAACTCCGTAAACGACATTCCTGCTCCTTCGCTAGAAACACGTTTCTTTACAGAATCTTTTGCCATCATGTAATTTACGGTAATTCGCTTCCCTACATCACGTGCAAAATCGATAAATGAAAAATCTTTCATCCAATCGTAATTATTCACTAAAATTGGTGCATTATCAGTATTTGAATTAAAATCTAAAAAGCGAGATAACACACGTTTAATTCCAGCTACATTATGATTTAAAATATCTTCTGTTAACAAGTTACGCTCGTCCGACTTTCCTGAAGGATCTCCAATCATACCTGTTGCGCCTCCAACCAAAGCAATTGGCTTATGTCCAGACTTATACAAATGCATCAACAAGATAATAGGAACCAAACTTCCAATGTGTAATGAATCTGATGTTGGGTCAAATCCAATATACGCAGTCGTCATTTCTTTGTTCAATTGTTCTTCAGTTCCTGGCATGATATCGTGTATCATTCCTCTCCAATGTAATTCTTCTACTAAATTGCTATTCATTGTATATTCTTTTTAAAGCTCCGCAAAGATATAAAAGTGAAAAGAAAAAAGTTTATTTTAGTGGCATGATATTAGTCACTGGAGGAACTGGATTGGTTGGTGCGCATTTATTGGCACATTTAGCACAAACGGAAACGCGTATTCGGGCCATTTATAGAACGTCTGAAAAACTAGAAACTGTCAAAACTGTTTTTGGGTATTATTTTGACGATGTTCCTTATTTTTATGATAAGATTGAATGGCATCAAGCAGATGTGACCGATGTTCCTTCCTTAGAAAATGTATTTCCAGATATTACCTACGTATATCATGTAGCGGCTTTGATTTCGTTTGATCCGAAATTGTTCGAAAAACTCCGTAAAGTCAATATCGAAGGTACTGCTAATATTGTGAATTTATCGATTGCACATGGCGTAAAAAAAATCTGTTTTGTAAGCTCTATTGCTGCGATTGGTGAAAATACAGATCCTACTATTCCAATTACAGAAGAAACACACTGGAATGCTGAAGCTGATAATAGTGTATATGCAATTTCCAAATACGGCTCTGAAATGGAAGTTTGGCGTGGTTCGCAAGAAGATTTAGACATGGTGATTGTGAATCCCGGAATTATTTTGGGTGCAGGATTTTGGCGTGGTGGCGGAAGTGGTTCCTTGTTCCGAAAAATTGACAAAGGATTAAAATATTATACTAAAGGAATTTTAGGCTATGTTGATGTGATAGATGTCGTTTCTGCCATGATTCAATTGATGAATAGTGATATTAAAAACGAACGCTTTATTCTAGTTGCCGAAAATTGGAGTTTTGAAAAATTCTCAAATCTCACCGCAAAAACATTGAATGTGCAAGCTCCAAAAAAAGAAGCTAGTTCATTTTTAGTGGGAATTGCTTGGCGTATGGATTGGTGGCGACAGTTTTTTACAGGAAAACACAGAAGATTGACGCGTTTGATGGCTAAATCAATTCAATCACAAACACTTTATGATAGTAGTAAAATTCAAAAAGCATTAGATTTTTCGTTTACACCTGTAGAAGAAACTATTGCACGTGTATGTAAGCGCTATAAAAATAATGTATAAAATGAGATTTTTTAGTGACTTTGTACAGTATGTAAAGCCTTCGATACTTCCAATACTAATTGTGTCAGCACTTATTTTTTTGGATTGGCATATAATGACGCCACATATAAAGCAGAAATACTTGTTTATTGACACAGTGAATTTCGAGTACGATTATTGGAAATACTTTTTTATAAGCGCAGGAATTATGTATGCCACATTTCTGATTGGTCTTCTATTTGTTAAAAATAAAAAAAGTCTCATTGCGAGTGGTTTTTTAGCAATCTTCCCTGCAATATTTTCAGCTTTCATTTTAGATAGTTTTGTTGAAAAAACAGTATTATGTGCAAATACTTACTATACTTCAGAGATCATTCAAAAAGAATATAAAATTGAAAGTGACAATACTCAAAAAAAGCTACATGCAATTAATGGAGAATACGTTATTTTTAATAAAAGAGAAATATCCATTATTGACGATATCCGTAAAGAAAAAAATCTACCATCAATTTACGATCTAAAAAACGGAGACACTATCCTCGTAGAGTTTCACAAAGGCTATTTGGACACTAAATATTTCAAACAATAAATTACTATCCATCATTTGAAGCATCTCCAAACTCCGTTTTTAGTTTTGCTTTTGTTAGAGAATCATTCTTTTTCTTGCGTGCTAATTTTTTCGATTTCTGAACAGAATCTCTACGTTTTTGTTCAGCTTCCAACTCATCGCCTACTTTTTTTCGTTCTTTAGTTAGCCTAGCCTGAACTATTCCATAAATTTCATTGTATAAAGCTGGATTGGCAGCATAATAATTATTACTTGACAAAAACTGTGTGCTATCTGTATCATGTTTTTTGTACAAATAAGTATCTAAATGCATATATCCATCTTCCAATTGCTTTTTATTGACTCCTTTTATCGAATTAATCAAGGATATATCATATAAAATTGCTGCCATTCGCTCTTTAGACAGCAAATTATCTGGCTTTGGCACAGCTTCTTCATTACAAGAAACTATTGTCAACAGTACAGTTAGTAAGCAAATTATATTTTTTTTCATCTGTTAAATTCTAATTGTTTTCCATGACGTTTTTCAGAAAACGTTCCTTCATGATACGCTAAGTTACCATTTAAAAATGTGTGCGTAATGACACTATCTAGCGTGACTCCTTCAAATGGCGACCAACCACATTTGTACAATACGTTGTCTCTAGAAACCGTGTATGATTTTTCTAAATCTACTACAACCAAATCCGCATAATAGCCTTCTTTGATAAAACCTCTGTCCTTTACTTGGAACAATCGTGCTGGATTGTGGCACATTTTCTGTACAATTTTCTCCAACGAAATTTTTCCTTGTTTGTGTGCTTGAATCATAGCGTTTAACGCATGTTGCACTAACGGTCCGCCCGAAGGAGCACTTGTGTATGGATTGTCCTTTTCTTCTAAAGTATGAGGAGCATGATCGGTTGCAATAACGTCAATACGATCGTCCAATAAAGCTTCCCACAATTGATCTCTGTCATTTGCAGTTTTCACCGCAGGATTCCATTTGATATGTGTTCCTTTTCGTTTATAGTCTTCATCCGAAAACCATAAATGATGAATACATACTTCGGCAGTAATTTTCTTTTTTTCTAACGGAATGGAATTGTCAAACAAATTGGTTTCTTTTCCTGTTGACAAGTGAAATACATGCAAACGCGCACCTGTTTTCTTTGCCAATTCAATCGCTCTTGAAGAAGATAAATAACATGCTTCTTCACTTCTAATGATAGGATGATACTCAATTGGAATATCATCTCCATATTTCTCTTTGTATTCTGCTAAATTCTTTCGGATGGTTCCTTCATCTTCACAATGCACAGAAATCACCATATCGGTACTTGAAAATATTTTTTCTAAAACTGCTGCGTCATCTACTAACATATTTCCTGTAGAAGAACCTAAAAATAGTTTTAAACCAGCTACTTGTGTTGGATCAACTTTTAAGATTTCATCTAAGTTGTCATTTGTTCCTCCAAACATAAATGAATAGTTGGCAAACGACGTTTCTTTTGCAATGTCTAATTTCTCTTGAAGCTTTTCAACAGTAGTTGTTTGTGGTTTTGTATTTGGCATTTCCACAAAAGAAGTAATTCCACCTGCAATGGCTGCTCGTGATTCTGTACCAATATTTGCTTTATGCGTTAATCCTGGTTCTCTAAAATGCACCTGATCGTCAATTACACCCGGAAAAATATGCTTTCCAGCAATATCAATCACTTCATCAGCCTCTTCAGTGAGGTTAACTCCAATTTTAGCAATTCGTTCCCCTTCAATTAAAATATCAGCCGTTTTTACTTCGACTTCACTAACTAGTTGTGCGTTTTTTAGTAGTATTTTATGCATTGCGTTTTGTTTTAGTAAACATACTTCGAATTTTCATTTTTATAATTCCGAAAAAGGCTTCTGAGAATATAGAGCTATCCATTTTAGATTCTCCCTTAGTTCTATCGGTAAAAATAACTGAAACTTCTTTGATATTGAAACCGAGTTTCCAAGCTTTGAACTTTAATTCAATTTGAAATGCATATCCGACAAATCGGATATTCTCCAAACCAATGGTTTCGAGCACTTTTCTATGATAACAGACAAATCCTGCCGTAGTATCATGAATGCGAATTCCTGTAATAAAGCGTACGTACTTTGAGGCAAAATATGACATTAGCACACGATTCATTGGCCAATTGACCACATTTACACCTTTTACATAACGTGAACCAATAGCAACATCTGCGTCTTCTTCTTGACAAGCAGCCAATAAGCGAACTAAATCTTCTGGATTATGTGAAAAGTCAGCATCCATTTCAAAAATATATTCATACGCGCGTGCTAGAGCCCATCGAAAACCATAAATATAAGCAGTACCCAAGCCTGTTTTAGCTTCTCTGACTTCTAAGAATAATTGTGTTGGATATTTTTCTTGAAGTTCACTAACTTTTTTGTGAGTTCCGTCAGGAGAATTGTCGTCTACAATCAACACATGAAAAGCCCTTTCTTGAGCAAAAACTGCTTCAATAATAGCTTCTATATTATCAATTTCGTTATACGTTGGTATGACTACAATTGCGTCTGACATTTTCTAAAATTAGGCTAATACTAAATAAACTTTAAAATAACCGATAAATTTGTTTCTAATTCCTTTATATTTTCAATATGAAACAGAACCGTAACTAGGGCTATGCTTATATTTTCTATTTCATCTAAAGAAACTATAATTCAAATTTTGCATCAATCATTTTAAAGCTTATTGGGCATGACAAAAGTACACAAATTATAAGTTCTGCAACTGTCTATAGTATTTTGTCCTAAATTTTTATGTATTATTTAACATACTTGCTAATTTTACCAAATGTTATCTACCGTAGAAAGAAGTGTAATTTCGAAAGATTGGCTCACATTGTTATTTGTAACGACTTTGTGTTTGCTAGTTATAACACGTTTTGTTTTTCGGAAAAAGTTTGCACTGTTTTTTACGTTTCTCTTTTCGAATAAATATCAAACCCAAGTAGAATCGAAGCAAGAAAACATTATCAACGGATTTACCTCTTTGTTATTTTGTGTGCAAGTCATTTCGTTTTCTATTTTTGGATACATTGCGGTTACTTTTTTCCGTCCGTATTTGATTGATGCGCCATTTTTATTCGTGAAAATTATCTCGTTTATGATGTTTTTCATCATGATTAGATACATTTTGGAAAAAATTATGGCAGTTATTTTAGATATCGAAGTGTATATTAACGCTTATAATTTTCACAAAATTAACGCTCGAAACCTATTTGGTTTATTATTGATTCCCATCAATTTAGTCCTTGTTTACTACGATTATAAGAATAAGATTATATTTTTCTCAGTAATTTTTATATTTTTCTCCTATAACCTCATCGTATTATTTCTTCTACTGAAGAATTATCAAAAATTGATAATCAACAAGTTGTTTTATTTTATTTTGTATCTTTGCGCACTTGAAATTGCCCCTTATTTAGTTATCTATAAATTATTAATTGAATAACGCGACATAAAACATAGGTTTATGAAAGTAAAAACCATTTTAGTTTCTCAACCGGAACCAAAAATTGAGAACTCACCTTACTCAAGGCTTATTGATAAGCAAAAGGTAAAAATTGATTTTAGACCGTTCATACACGTTGAAGGTGTAAGCGCAAGAGATGTGCGTCACCAAAAAATAGATTTGACAAAGTTCACAGCTATCATTTTAACGAGTAGAAACGCAGTCGATCACTTTTTTAGAGTAGCAGAAGAAATGCGCTTCAAAGTGCCTGATACCATGAAGTATTTCTGTCAATCAGAAGCTGTAGCTTACTATTTACAGAAGTATGTAGTTTACAGAAAACGTAAAATTTATGTAGGTAAGCGTACCTTCCAAGAATTATCTCCGCTTATCAAGAAATACAAAGATGAAACATTTTTGTTACCGTCTTCAGATGCGTTGAAACGTGCAGTTCCAGAAACTTTAAATTCTTTAAATATTACTTGGGAACGTGGAATTTTTTACAAAACTGTAGTTAGTGACCTTTCAGACTTACGCGATGTGTATTATGACATTTTAGTGTTCTTTAGCCCATCAGGAATTAAGTCTTTATTGGCAAACTTCCCAGACTTTGAACAAAATGACACACGTATTGCTGTATTTGGTAATTCAACCATTAAAGCAACTACAGAAGCAGGTTTACGAGTAGATATTAAAGCGCCAACTCCTGAAACACCATCAATGACAATGGCATTGGCAAAATACATTGACGAAGTGAATAAGAAATAATTACTTTGTACAACAATTAAAAAAGCGTTTATCCATTTTAGATAAACGCTTTTTTGTTTTTTGGTTGGTTATAGTATTTTAAACTGATTGTTTCTTATTAAAATCCATATCGTTGTGGTCCTCCTCTACGGATTTCTTCACTAGCATACGATTCAAACTTTTTAAAGTTTTCTCTAAATGCATTTGTTAACTTAAATGCTGTTTCATAATATTTTTGATCATCATTCCAAGTTGCTCTTGGACTCAATATAGAATCTGGCACGCCAGGACATTTTCTTGGCTGCGCTACTCCAAAAACAGAATGTATATGATAATCTTCATACGTGTAGTCACCTAGGGCTCCATCTAAAACAGCGGCAATCATTGCTCTAGTGTATTTTAAAGCCATTCTTTTCCCTACACCATATTGACCACCAGACCATCCAGTGTTTACAAGCCAAACATTTACACCGGCTTCTTTCATTTTTGCACTTAACATTTCAGCATAAGCTGTTGGATGTAATGGCATAAATGGTGCTCCAAAACATGCTGAGAAACTTGGTACAGGCTCTGTTACCCCTGCTTCAGTTCCTGCAACTTTGGCTGTATATCCAGAAATAAAGTGATATGCTGCTTGACTAGGCGTAAGCTTTGAGATTGGAGGCAATACTCCAAAAGCATCAGCCGTTAAGAAAAATATATTCTTAGGATTTTTCCCAATAGAAGGCACCTGAATATTATTTATATGATGAATAGGATAGCTTACACGTGTATTTTGCGTAATAGAGGTATCTTTAAAATCAACGTTTCCATTGTCATCAATGATAACGTTTTCAAGAATTGCTCCTTTTTTAATCGCGCCATAAATATCTGGTTCTTTTTCCTTGCTCAAGTCGATCACTTTTGCATAACAACCACCTTCAAAATTGAAGACTGTGTTTTCGTTTGTCCATCCGTGTTCATCATCACCAATTAACTTACGATCTGGATCTGCTGATAAGGTAGTTTTTCCTGTTCCTGATAGTCCGAAGAAAATAGCTGTATCACCATCTTTACCAACATTGGCACTACAGTGCATTGGCAAAGTGTTTTTAAATACTGGAAGAATAAAGTTCAATGCAGAGAAAATTCCTTTTTTGATTTCACCTGTATATCCTGTTCCACCAATAAGTGCAATTTTCTTTTCAAAGTTTAAGATTGCAAAGTTATGCTGGCGTGTTCCATCGACTGCTGGATCTGCCATAAAGCCTGGCGCATTTACAATAAGCCATTCTTCTTTAAAATCTACAAGTTCTGCTTCTGTTGGACGCAAAAACATGTTGTGTGCAAACATATTGCTCCAAGGATACTCATTTACGACACGAATATTTAGTTTGTAATTTTCATCAGCACAAGCATAGGCATCACGCACATATACTTCCTTTTCAGATAAATACGCAACTACTTTATCGTATAGTTTATCAAAAGCAGCTGGCTCAAAAGGAATATTGATGTCTCCCCACCAAATTTTATCTTCTGTGATGCTGTCTTTCACAATAAATCGGTCCTTAGGGGATCTTCCTGTAAACTCTCCTGTATTTACTGAGATAGCTCCAAAAGAAGTTTCAATTCCCTGTCCCTTTTGGATTGTTGCATCATGAAGCTGACCTGAGGAAAGTTGGTAGTGTGCTTTCGCATCTTTGATTCCGTATTGATTTAACGAAATCGTTTTCGTTGAGAAGGTGTTATTCGTCATAACTTTTAACTCTTGTTGTGTTTTGTGTAAAGAGCAAAAGTATAAATATTTTTATAGATATCGTATTTTCAAACGATTTAATCTACTTTAATTAAAAAAAGTATTTGCTTTTCTTAAAATTCTGCATTTTCAATTGATTTTCTCAGTTTTAAGTTTGATAAAATTAATAATCAGTGCTATCCATCCAATTATTAATAAAGTTCCTCCTATTGGTGTAATAAAACCTACTGAAGAAATATCTATCGAAGTCACATCTTTCGATGCTAATAGATAAATAGAACCTGAAAAAAGTACAATTCCCCACAAAACAAATACATAGATCAATCGTTGCATTTTAGGTGTGATAAACCCAGAAATTCCAACAATCAATAATAAAAGAGCATGATACATTTGGTAACGAACACCTGTTTCAAAAGAATGAAGTTGATCTGCACTTAGTACTTTTTTGAGTCCATGAGCCGCAAAAGCGCCCAGTATAACAGCCAAACATCCAAGAATTGCACCTGTAATCAATATTTTTTTTCTCATAAAATCACGAAGTTATTTTTATAAATGTAACAATTTGCTACATTCGTGTTATATTTGTCATTTTACAAAATTACGCAACAAAACCCACTATGCGAAACATTTTAATTATTGGTGCAGGAAAATCTGCTTCGTACCTTATTAAATATTTTTTAGATAAAAGTCATACTGAAAACTTACATATTACTGTTGGAGATATCAACATTAAGAATGCACAAAAATTGGTTGGAGACCACGAAAACGCTTCTGCCATTTTACTAGACGTCTTTAATGCCGAAAGTCGAAAAGCAGCTATCGAGAAAGCTTCTATTGTAATTTCGATGCTTCCTGCGCGCTTTCATATTGAAGTCGCAAAAGATTGTGTGCATTTTGGTAAAAATATGGTTACAGCATCCTATATCAGCAAAGAAATGCAAGCCTTGAATGAAGCTGTAAAAGAAAAAGGATTGGTGTTTATGAACGAGATTGGTGTAGATCCAGGAATTGACCACATGAGCGCCATGGAAGTGATTGATCGTATTCGCGACAATGGCGGAAAAATCATTTTGTTTGAGTCGTTTACAGGTGGATTGGTTGCTCCAGAAAGTGACACAAACCTGTGGAACTACAAGTTTACATGGAATCCAAGAAATGTGGTACTGGCCGGACAAGGCGGAACTGCTAAGTTTATTCAAGAAGGAACATACAAGTATATTCCGTACAACCGATTGTTCCGTAGAACAGAATTTTTGAGTGTAGAAGGCTATGGAAAGTTTGAAGCTTATGCAAATCGTGATTCTTTGAAATACAGAAGCGTATATGGTTTGGATGACATTTTGACTTTGTACCGTGGAACGATTAGAAGAGTTGGATTTTCTAGAGCCTGGCAAATGTTTGTCATTTTAGGAATGACTGACGATAGCTACACTATTGAAAACTCTGCTGATATGAGCTACCGCGATTTCGTAAATTCATTTTTACCTTATAGCCCAACAGACTCTGTAGAGCTGAAAATGCGCCACAATTTAAAGATCGATCAAGATGATACGCTTTGGGAGAAGTTATTAGAACTCGATCTTTTCAATCCAACTAAAAAAGTAGGTTTAGAGAATGCTACTCCTGCGCAAATTCTACAAAAAATATTAATGGATAGCTGGACATTGGCTCCCGATGATAAAGATATGATTGTGATGTATCACAAGTTTGGCTATGAAAAAGATGGCAAGAAGCATCAAATTGACTCCAAGATGGTGATTTTAGGGGAAGATCAAACATATACAGCAATGGCTAAAACCGTAGGATTGCCTGTGGCTATAGCTGCTTTAAAGATTTTGAACGAAGAAATCACAACACCAGGTGTACAATTGCCTATTACAAAGGAAGTATATACGCCAATCTTAAAAGAATTGGAAGATTACGGAGTATTGTTTAAAGAAGAAGAAGTTCCGTATTTTGGGTATAATCATGATAATGTGTAGAAACATTTTCAAAGTACTTCTTGATACTATTTTTCTTCACTTCCTTTTAAAAAATCACTCGAAGTGACCTCAGGAATTTTGTATTAAGAGCTACTTTCTCACAAATACCTCGTTATTTTTATAAAACTTCAATTATAAAGTAAATGTGTTGGAAAAATATCAGATTCACTTAAAAAATTAGCAAGCGATTGAGATTTAAAACAAAAACCCGTATTTTAGATTTTCATTTGAAAAACAGCTGTTTATGAAAGTGATTAATGAACAAATTCAAATTGACGGAATCGATAAAAAGATACTCCGTGCCTTGATGAAAGATGCGCGTACACCTATTTTAAGTATTGCGCGAAGCATTGGTATTTCTGGTGCAGCCGTACATCAAAGGCTTCGAAAGTTAGAAGATGCAAAGTTAATTGTAGGCTCTAAGTTTGTCATTAATCCAAAAGTTTTAGGTTATAAAACAATGGCATTTATTGGTGTGTATTTAGATAAAGCTATGCGAAATCCAGATGCGGTGAAGGCTTTGGATGAAATTCCTGAAGTTATGGAAAGCCACTACACCACAGGAAATTGGTCGTTATTGATAAAGATTTTATGCAGAGATAATGAGCACTTAATGCACATTTTAAATCACAAAATACAAGCTATCAAAGGCGTTTCTAGAACGGAAACGTTTATCTCTTTAAATCAACAAATTGATCGACAGATTAAAGTATAATTTGCAGGCGATATACATCTAAGCTTAACAAAACATAAAAAAACCGAATGTTTCTATACATTCGGTTTTTTTATGCCTGTTTATAGTAAAAGTTACCTTTGTTTCAAATATTTCATAAAATACACCAAGGTTGCCAAGGAGCCTAAAGCTGCAACCACATAGGTTCTGGCTGCCCATTTAAGTGCGTCTTGTGAACCTGCATATTCTTCTTGGGTTACCATGTTTTTATCTTTTAACCAACGTAAAGCTCTGTTACTTGCGTCGTATTCTACAGGCAAGGTTACAAAACTAAAAGCGGTTCCTGTTGCAAACATAATCAATCCAACGATTAAGATATTTCTTCCTATTGTTGTATCGCCTGCCACTTGTTGACTTGCCATCATTGCAGCACCTGCATAAATGACCCATTGCGAAAATTTAGATGCAATACTTACCAACGGTACTAATTTCGATCGCATCTGCAACCATTTGTAGGAACGTGCATGCTGAATAGCGTGTCCTACTTCATGTGCTGCAACAGCCGCCGCAGCTGCATTTCGCTCATGATATACAGCTTCACTAAGGTTTACCGTTTTATTTCTTGGGTTGTAATGATCGGTCAATCTCCCTTTTACATGTGTTATTTCCACATCTCTAATTCCATGATCTGCTAACATTTTTTCAGCGATTTGTGCACCGCTCATTCCATTTCGTAAGTGTAGTTTTGAATAGTGTGCAAATTTGCTTTTGAGTTTATTACTCACAAAAATACTTACTAACATAATTGCTCCTGCCAGTATAAAATATCCGCTATCGTAGGTCATAATCCATATTATTTATTTAATTAAAATACAAAAATCATACTAGTTTAATTTTTACTCAAAAAAGTACTTATTATACTTTGTAATCGGAAACCACATTCCTCATTTATTAGACTTTACGATAAAAAATACAAAAACCTCGTCAAATAGTCGAGGTTTGCTTTATATGATTCTTTTATTGATCTCAGAACTTAGTCACGTTCTACTTTACGCAAAGTAGCTTTTTGAAGAAATGTTGTATGGTAACTTATAACCGAAAGTTTTTCATCTCCTGTTTTTCTTGCATCTGCTTTTTCAGTCACTGTAATTGAGAAGAAAACACGTCCATCATTATTAAATTCTACACGACTATTTAAGATTCTGTTATTAAGTTCGAATGTGCTAAATAACGTTTGTCGCATATAATTAGCTCTTAATACGACTCCATTATTTTCATCCAAATCGTATAATCCTTTTTCTTGATCTACTAAGTTCAGCGTATACTTTCGTTCATCTTTTTTGTTTGAAACAATGTAAGCAAGCGTGTACGAGTATTTCATTGGATCGTCAGTTGGTTCAATAATCAGCTCCATTGGAACATTTTGCAAAACACCAGTAGCATCTGCTATATTTAGATTTCCAGCATAGGTTCCTACATATTCTTTTGGAAATGCATACTCAGTAGGAAATTCCTTGTCTTCAGAACTTTTTCCAGCACGCTCTTTTACTTGCTTTTTTTGCGCCATGACATTTGTGGTCATACAAACTAGCGCGATTAAAAAGACGATTTTTTTCATTTTTTTAAGTTTTTTTACAATATAATAATTATTGTTGTAAGTTGTTTACTATTATTATACCTAGCCTACTTTATTGGCCAACAATATTAATAATTCTTCCAGGAACTACAATCACTTTTTTAGGAGTTCTTCCGTTTAATTGTGCTTGTGTGCGTTCATCTTCCAGAATAATTTTCTCTATTTCTTCTTTTGATAAGTCTAATGATAATTCTTTCTTGAAACGCATTTTTCCGTTGAACGACACTGGATATTCTTTTGAGCTTTCGACCAAATGTTTTGGCTCAAATTTTGGAAATTTCGCTGTAGCGATAGAATCTTCGTTTCCTAGACGCTCCCATAATTCTTCAGCAATGTGTGGTGCATACGGAGAAACTAAAATCGTTAATGGTTCTAGAATTTCTCTGCTGCTACATTTTTGATCTGTCAATTCATTAACACAAATCATAAAGGTACTTACAGATGTATTGAACGAGAAATTTTCAATGTCTTCCGCTACCTTTTTGATGGTTTTATGCAAGGTTTTCAAATTGTCTTTTGTTGGTACTGCATCCGTTACTTTTGACACACCTTCTTCTCCAACATACAACTTCCAAAGTTTCTTTAAGAATCCAAAAACTCCTGTAATTCCGGCAGTATTCCAAGGTTTTGATTGCTCTAATGGCCCTAAGAACATTTCATATAAACGTAGACTATCTGCTCCATATTCCTCACAAATTTCATCTGGGTTTACAACATTAAACCAACGTTTTGACATTTTCTCTACTTCACGACCTACAATGTATTTACCTTCTTCTAAAATAAATTCAGCGTTTTCAAATTGCGGTTGCCAAGCTTTTAAATCATTTATATCTAATTCATCAGATGTGTTAATCATATTTACATCTACACGAATTTCATCTACTTCATGTTGGTCTTTTAAACCTTTAGACACATACGTATTTGTTCCAGTAATTCTATACACTAATGCACTCGTTCCTAAAATCATTCCTTGGTTGATCAACTTTTTAAAGGGTTCATCAACACCAACAAAGGCTCTGTCTTTTAAGAATTTTGTCCAGAAACGCGCATATAATAAGTGACCAGTTGCATGTTCACTTCCACCAATGTATAAGTCCACATTTTCCCAATATTTTAAAGCGTCTTCACTTGCAAAATCACCTTCACGAGCTGCTTTTTCCATATAGCGGAAAAAATACCAAGAACTTCCTGCCCAACCTGGCATCGTGTTTAATTCTAATGGAAATATAGTTTCATTGTCTATTTTATCATTACCAACAACCGTGTTTGTATTGGTATCCCAAGCCCAAACCTCAGCGTTTCCTAACGGTGGCTCACCTGTTTTGGTTGGTAAATATTTTTCTACTTCTGGCAATGTGATTGGCAAATGTTCAGTAGCAATCATTTGTGGCATTCCATTTACATAGTATACTGGAAATGGTTCTCCCCAATAACGCTGACGCGAGAATACAGCATCACGCAAACGATAGTTGATTTTCCCTTTTCCAAAACCGCGTTGTTCCATTTCATAGATCACGGTTTTCATCGCTTTCTTGTATGTTAAACCGTTTAGAAAATCAGAGTTGGCAATTTTTACACCTTCTTTTTCACTAAACGCTTCTTCTGAAATGTCTACATTTTCAAAGATGTTTGGAATCTCTAAACCAAAATGTTTCGCAAAGTCATAATCACGTTGATCTCCACATGGAACTGCCATTACGGCTCCTGTTCCATAACTTGCCAAGACATAATCTCCAATCCAGATTTGTATTTTTTCTCCTGTAAATGGATGCAATGCATACGCACCCGTAAAGACTCCAGAAATGGTTTTTACATCCGCCATACGTTCACGTTCACTACGTTTTGAAGTTGCTTCTACATAGTTTTCTACCGCTTCTTTTTGATCGGCAGTCGTAATTTTTGCTACTAAATCGTGCTCTGGCGCTAAAGTCATAAAACTTACACCGTAAATAGTATCAGGTCGTGTTGTGAATACATCAATATTTGCATCGTGTCCATCTACTTTAAACGTCACCATTGCTCCTTGCGAGCGACCAATCCAATTGGTTTGCGAATCTTTTAAAGGTTGTGGCCAATCAATCGTATTCAAACCGTCTAATAAACGCTGTGCATACGCTGAAATTCGCATGCTCCATTGGGTCATTTTTTTACGAACTACAGGATGTCCACCACGCTCTGAAACTCCATTCACGATTTCGTCATTCGCCAAAACCGTTCCTAGTGCAGGACACCAGTTTACTTCGGTTTCTGCTAAATACGTAAGTCTATATTTTAATAATATTTCTTGTTTTTCTTCTGAAGAATAATTGTTCCATTCCGCCGCAGCGAATACAGTTACATCATCATCACAAACTGCTTTTACCGTAGCATTTCCTTCTGCTTCAAATGTAGCTACAAGCGTGTCAATATGTTCCGCTTTATCTGTTTCAATATTGTACCAAGAATTGAACAATTCGATAAAAATCCATTGTGTCCATTTATAATATGCTGGCTCAGACGTACGTACTTCTCTACTCCAATCGAATGAGAAACCGATTTTGTCTAACTGCTCGCGGTAACGTTTGATGTTTGTTTTTGTTGTAATTGCTGGATGTTGACCTGTTTGAATTGCATATTGTTCTGCTGGCAATCCAAAACTATCGTATCCTTGTGGATGCAATACATTAAATCCTTGATGACGCTTGTAACGCGCATAGATATCTGAAGCAATATAACCTAATGGGTGACCAACGTGTAATCCTGCTCCTGATGGATATGGAAACATGTCGAGCACGTAATATTTTGGTTTGTCAGAATTATTTTCGGCATGAAAGGTTCCGTTTTCTGCCCAATATTTTTGCCATTTGGCTTCAATTTCGTTGAAATTGTACTTCATTTTGATTGCTTTTAAAGAAGCGCAAATTTAGTGGTTATTGTATGAAAGACAAAAGATTATTTGGTTGTTTACTCTTACATAATGTTTTATGTTTTTGTCCCTTACAGGCGTATCTATTTTTTTCCTTTATTTTTACTAAAAAAATCAGATGAGTTCTAAATACGAATACAATTATGTTCCTGTTGAAAATGATGTCCAAGATACTACTACGGAAGCATGGGAAAAATTATGTGAATATGTGGAAATAATTGCAGAAAAAGGACTTACAGAATTTAATCTTGGTGAAGCAATCGACGCAAAATATTGGAGTCATATCCATACACTACCTCCTTCCATTGCTAAATTAAAAAAGGTTAAAAAACTATTTTTATATGGAAGTAACATTAAAAGAATTCCTCCTGAAATTGGTGAAATGGATGCTTTAGAAGAGTTTACACCGTACACTTCATACAATTTGCATTGGTTTCCCTATGAAATTACCAATTGCAAAAGATTAAAAAATAGCACTGTAAGTACGAGAGCGTTATATGGAAATTATAAATACAGAAAACCTTTTCCTGACTTAAAAGACAATCCAGTAACTTATGATAAAGAAATAATTGCCTGTAGTGTTTGCAGCAAACCTATCAAACAATCAGAAACCCAACAATGGTGGATTTCAATTGGCATCGCAACAGATGTGCTACCCTTATTAGTAAATGTATGTTCAAACTCGTGCAAAAAAGCACTGCCCAAGCCTGCAAAAGGGTATTTACAATATCCACACAAAGGCGGGAAAAATTTAGACCAACCACCTCGTGATGAATGGTATAGATAAGAAACTACAAGAATTAAGATGTCATTTATATTTCTTTAAACAATAAGAAAATTCTAGATACGTTCACTCATTAATCCATTGTGTTCACTCATCTGTGATTTTTTATGAAATTATAAATCTTAGTTTTGAGTATACCAACGAATACTTTACAGATGAAAAAGACAGTTCTTCTATTATTTTTAGCAATTCCTTTTTTAGGAATAAGTCAAACCGATTATCTAAGTTTATACCAAGAAGCAAAACAACTTGCTAAAAAAAATCAAGTAGATGCTTCGTATCTAAAATTTAAAGCTCTGGAGGAAAGAATTCCTAAAAGTGACACTTAATACGAACATATTGTTTGGCATAAAACCGCAACTGCAACGTATTTGGAAGAAACTAATCGTTACCAACAAGATTATGAGAAGTCTCTTGTATATGGTTTAGCTGCACTTGGCGGCATCCGTAAAGGAAGATTTATGTTTGGAGAAAAATTTGCTAAACGCGAATATTTTATGATGAAAAATATCATCGTTTCTCACTTTGGCTTGGGCAATTTTGAAGAAGGCAAAAAGTGGAAAGAGAAAATGTATGCTGCTCAAAAAGAGAATAAGCTTCCTGAAGGTTTGGATCAATATTTTAATTTCGATTTTTTCAAGATAGGAGACAAAAATGTTTGGGGCTACGAATGGTATGCAACACTTCCTAAGAATCGTTTTTCTAGTAGTTTCACAAAAGTAGTGCATTATGTATATAGCACAAATGAAGATGGAAGTGACAAGATCAATTGTATCGTTTACATGTATTGATGTTTCATGGCGACAATCCTAAGTTTGACTATGTATTGACCAAGCGTCTTGAAACTGCTAAAAATGAAGCTAGTGGAACGCTATATCAATACACATATAAAGAAGATATTGACTTTCAAAAACTTCAAAAAGATGTCAAAGAAATTGTAAGCGGCAATATGAAATCAATTGAAGAGTATTTGGAGGAACAAAAAAAGAAAAAGGAATCTAAGGAGAAAGAAAATTAAACTTTATAACCTTTTATATACGAATTCACTCTTATAGGCGTTTTTTTGGATATACCTGTTTTGAGTAACTGCACTTTTACATTTAAAATTCGATATTTATAATTATTAATTTATAATTTTACCTAATTAATGCACTGTTTATGAGTTCTTCTTTTGAAAAGTATCAAAAAAAACGATTGATTTCTTCTTATTTTTCTGTGGTATTGAGTACAACGCTGGTACTTTTTTTACTTGGAATTTTAGGATTGTTGGTTCTGAATACAAAAAAAGTAGCCGATTACTATAAAGAACAAATTGCACTGACGGTATATTTGAAAGATAGTGCCAAAGATGTAGAAATTAAACAATTACAGAAGACATTGGCACTGGCAGAATATACTAAATCTGCCGAGTTTGTCTCTAAAGAAACAGCTGCTGCTAATTTAACCGCTGATATTGGAGAAGATTTTGTAGCATATTTGGGAGAAAATCCATTGTTGAATTCGCTGGATGTATATTTGAAAACTGATTTTGTTTCTAGTAGTGAATTAGAAGAAATTGCTGCTGAGATTAGTGAAAAGAATTTTGTTGAGGAAGTAACGTTTGATAAACAATTGGTTTCTAAACTCAATGCCAATATTAAGCGTGTGGGACTTGGTATTTTGATTGCTTGTATCTTTTTTGCTTTTGTGGCTGCTTTGCTGATTAATAGCTCTATTCGACTGTCTATTTATGCAAAACGTTTTACGATTAAAACCATGCAAATGGTTGGCGCTACTAAAGGTTTTATTCGCAGACCTTTTATTTGGAATAGTGTAAAAATGGGACTTATTGCAACCATTCTAGCTTTAGGAGGAATGGCAGGCGCTTTGTATTATGCCGATAAATCACTTCCTCAATTGCAACTAACAAGTGACACTACTAATATCGGAATTGTATTTTCAGGTATTTTAGTAATTGGCGTTTTGATTACCTTAATCAGTAGTTTCTTTGCAACGCAACGTTTCTTGAATTTACGTACAGATCAGTTGTATTATTAATTCTGTATTAAAAAATCATTACTTCCTCTTTTATTGAGTGTTTTTGATTATTGTCAATTTGGCGACTTCTGAAGCTTTAGACAGAGGCTTTTGGATGCGATCGCTTTCGAGTGTTTTGTTGATTCTCGCGATGATTCTTACCATTAAAAGTCAACCGAAAAGGAACTAATATCAAGGTTTTACTTTTAAATAATGTGATTTCAACACGACTTTAAATTGAATATATAATATTCAGTTAATTACAATTAATTTAATGATTTCATTGAAGTTTACAAAGATTTGTAGGTAGTCAAAACTGATTAAGGAGCAAAAGGTATCTTTTAAGATTGCACCATTTTTGAAGCTAATATTGCTTTCCCTTTTTATTTACTAGTAATTTAAATAGTTTTCTAATGCGTTGTTCCTATTAGGAATACTTTTTTAGTGCATGCTGCTTTTATAATCATGATATTACGGAATTAAAAGTTAATACTTGTTTAAGAGACAAGTGAAAAAAATTCCATGTCAAGGAGAATAAGGCATTTCAATTTTTAACGATTCCCTTTTCAAAGATGCTTGATTTTCTAAACATTAACAAAATTTAACCCTTCATTATAAAATAATTAGGAAAATAGGCTGTTATATTTGTAACAATAAATCAACCCCAAAATTTATATGATGAAAATATTTACGTGATTGAATAAGACATTTTAATTTTTAAAAAATTATAAATTATGAGAAGATTCACATTTATATTTTTAGGCATAGCACTTGTTGTATTTTTAGCATATTCGTTCAAGCCAGTAACTGCCGCTAAATCGGACGATTGTGTACTTATTTCTGGAAAAATAGTTTCTATTAAAAAAGGAGCTTCTAACGATATACAAATCCGATTGGAAAACGATAGTCATTATTACTATATCAATCGTGGTTTAGAGAAAGGAATAAATTTAGAGCAATTAAGTTCAAAAGTTTTAAATAAAACCGTTACTTTGTATTGTCTGAACCGATGGACAATTGTCAATCCTGACGGAATTGTTCCGCATATTTCAAAAATGGAAAAAGGCACTACCGTTGTTTACAGCGAATTTTAAAACCTTTTTTATTTGATTTATGTTTCGGTTGACACTTTGTAAACTTGAGCGTACATGAAAAACAAAAAGTCAAAAAGCAACCGCAAGAAAGCAAAAAATACTCCACAACAAACGGAGCAAGTTGCTGCTACTAAAAATTCACCAAAAGTAGACAGCACGAGTCAACAACAAGAAGATACATTACAAGCTAAACATGGATTTGTTTTTGGAAAGAAAAACTATATGTTCATGTTTATTGGTTTGGCTGTCATTGCTTTAGGTTTTATACTTATGGCTGGTGGCGGAAGTGATGATCCAAAGGTCTTTAACGAAGACGTCTTTAGTACGCGTAGAATACACATTGCACCTATGGTTGTTATTATTGGATTTATCATAGAAGTGTATGCTATTTTGTTGAATCCGAATTCAGACTCCTAATTCATGGATACAATTAATGCAATTATCCTTGGTATCATACAAGGACTAACGGAGTTTCTACCTGTTTCATCTAGTGGCCATATTGAGCTAGGAAAAGTCATTTTAGGTGCCAAAATCAAAGAAGATATGTTATTTACTGTCGTAGTTCATTTTGCAACGGCTTTGAGCACGATTGTTATTTTCCGAAAAGATATTATGGAGTTACTAAAAGGTATATTCCAGTTTAAATGGAATGAAGAATTTCAATTTGCCTTAAAGGTGTTGATTTCTATGATTCCTGCAGCTATCGTTGGTGTGTATTTTGAAGATCAACTAGAGGCCTTGTTTGAAGGAAATCTTTTATTAGTAGGTTGCATGTTGATTATTACTGCAGCGCTGCTATTTTTTGCAGATAAAGCCAAAAACACCAATAAAAATGTGAGTTATTCCAATGCTGCAATTATTGGTATTTCGCAAGCCATAGCCATGTTACCTGGAATTTCACGTTCTGGCGCTACTATTTCTACCTCTGTGCTGCTTGGAAATGATAAAACCAAAGCTGCACGCTTTTCATTTTTAATGGTTGTACCGTTAATTTTTGGAAAGATTGGGAAAGATATTTTTAGTGGTGAGCTTGCGCTAGAAAGCTCTGATATTTTACCAATGTCACTTGGGTTTATAGCTGCCTTTGTTGCTGGATTGTTTGCCTGTACTTGGATGATTAACCTAGTAAAGAAAAGCAAACTTACTTACTTCTCTATATATTGTTTGATTGTCGGATTGATCGCAATCGGTTATGTTGGATACCAAACGTATTTGTAAAATGAAGACGCTCGAAGAATACCAAGCTGGACAAACTTTATTGATTGACAAACCATTGACATGGTCTTCGTTTCAAGCTGTAAACAAAGTGAAATGGGCATTAAAATCAACGTTTAAAGTCAAAAAATTAAAGGTTGGACATGCAGGAACACTTGATCCTTTAGCCACTGGATTGTTGATTATTTGTGTTGGAAAAAACACGAAGAAAATTGCAGAATTTCAAGGACAAACTAAAGAATATACAGGAACCATTACTGTTGGCGGTACAACACCTTCGTATGATTTGGAAAGTGAAATCAATGAAACATTTCCAACAGTTCACATTACTGATCAATTGATTCATGAAGCTGTAAAACAGTTTTTAGGAGAAATTGATCAAAAACCACCAATATTTTCTGCACTTAAAAAAGATGGAAAACGCTTATACGAATTAGCGCGTGCTGGCGAAGAAGTAGAAATTCCATCACGAAAAATTACGATTCACGAATTTGAAATTACACGTATTGACTTACCAGAAATTGATTTTCGTGTAGTTTGCAGTAAAGGAACATATATTCGTTCCTTGGCGCATGATTTTGGAAAAGCGTTAAATTCTGGCGCACATCTTTCGGCATTGCGTCGTACAAAAATTGGAGACTTTGATGTTAAAAATGCCATTTCTCCTGAAGCTTTCGGAGAATGTCTGAGAAGTATTGAGTAGTACTCCTCGACTTCACACATGCACTACATTTTCAATACAATTTGCTTCATAAAAAAGGACTGAAACATACTGCTTCAATCCTCAATCTTGTATTATAATTTTACTAATTCAATATAGGCTATATCAATTTCAGTAAATCTGCAACTGTGTTTTGTCCTTTGTCTTTATTGTACCAAACTTGTAAATCTTGCTTAAACTCTGGAGTTAACTTTCCGTGTTTAGCTTTGTAATCATGTACCATTTGTGTTGCTATTGAAGGTCTTGGTCCCCAATCACCTATTACATTTCCTGAAGTATTATCAATAGCAATTAGCTTTGGAATTGACTTTCCACCATTTGTCAAAAACTCATTCATCAACGCTTCATTTTCATCACGCAATACTACTTTCATTGTAATATTATCATTCAATTCTGCTAACTTATTAATTATTGGCATTGTTTGCGCGGCATCACCACACCAACTTTCGGTTAATACCAACCAAGTTACATTACCATTATATGCTGTAACTTCGTTAATAGTTTCTTCCGTTAACTTTGTAGTTTTGTCCAAACGCTTCATACGCTTATCATTCAACATTGAGTAATTAGACAAAGCATCCGTTTGTGTTTCTCCTGTAGATTTTCCTTCAGCGACTAAGTTTTGCACTAAAGTTCTATATTCTTGGTATGAAGTTGCTTTTGACAAGCTCTCTTCAATTATATTCTTTATTTGTGTTTCTGTTGTGATCATACCATACATACTTTTTACACGAATTCAGTCGTGGTTTTTTATAAAACTTACGTTCTTATTTTTCGTTGGGCTTTTGCAGTTTATTTTTAGCGTTGTAAATTTACGAAACGATTCAGTGGCAGCAGCTGATGTTTGTCATGAAATGATTAAAAACTAGTACTCAATGAATCTTACTAAAAAAAGAAGATGTGCATGGTGTGGCGATGATCCTTTATATGTTGCCTATCATGATGAAGAATGGGGCGTTCCTGTATATGACGATGACAAATTATTTGAGTTTTTAATTTTGGAAACGTTTCAAGCAGGTTTGAGCTGGATTACCATTCTTCGGAAGCGTGAAAATTTCCGAAAAGCTTTTGATGGTTTTGATTATAAAAAAATTGCGAACTACGGAGAAGATAAATATGAAAGCTTACTACAAGACGCCGGAATCATTAGAAATAAACTAAAAGTAAAAGCAGCTATTAGCAATGCGCAAATGTTTCTAAAAGTGCAAGAAGAGTTTGGCAGTTTTTCTAAATATATTTGGCAATTTACAGATGGAAAGCCGATTCAAAATGCTTTTGTTCGAGAAGAAGATGTTCCTGCAACAAGTGAAATCTCAGATAAAATATCTAAAGACTTAAAAAAGCGAAGTTTTAAATTTGTCGGTTCAACCGTTATGTATGCATATATGGAAGCAGTTGGAATTGTAAATGATCATATTGTGAGTTGTTTTAGATATGAAGAAATAAAAAAAGGACTATCATGAGGTATTTTTGTTTACTACTATTTTTAGGTTTTTCCTTGTGTTGCTCTGCACAAAAAACATACAAACATGAAAAAGAAGAGCGCATTGAAAAAAAGGTATTTCCTCAAAATGCATTACATCTTTTAGAAGAAACCTTACCTAAAAAAATCAAAAAAGCAAAGTACTATAAAGAACAAGACAGCTCCAAAATTAGCTACGAAACAAAACTTAAGTATAAGGGGCGAAAATACAGTGTTGAGTTTAGTCAAAAAGGTATTTTGGAAGATGTGGAAGTTACTGTAAAGCAGAAACATATTCCACCAAAAACACTTGAAAAGATAAAGAAACATTTATACAATAACTACAGCGCTTTCCGTTTCATAAAAATACAACGTCAATACAATAACAGCAATACTATTGATGCAGAGACAGTCATAAAAAACGCATTTTCAAACGATCGAAAAAGCCCATATTTGTATGAAATCATAGTAGAAGTAAAAACAAAGAAGAAACGCTATTTTATTGAAATTACCTTTACTAAGGATGGCGATTTTAAAATGGAAAGAACCATTATTCAAAGCTCATATGATCATATCTTGTATTAAAAAAAACATCCTTTTTGTCTGTCTGATATGTTCATTTTCAGCTTTTTCACAAAACGATTTTACGACATTTTTTGAACCATTATTTGCTGTAAATCATAAAGTAAATGATAGTTATAAGGTAAATTTTGCTGCTGTTTCAAGAAACTATGTGTATCGTGATAGCGAATTTGAATTTACTACTCGACAGCTTCAATTTGTACATTTTTCTACGTTAAGTTTTAACTCTAATCACATTGTAAGTGCTGGCGTAATGTATCGTTTCCGAGAAAATTTTGAAGACAAAAGCAACGAGTTGCGATTCACACAACAATACAATTATGCACATCGTCCGAATATAGTTCGTTTTGGACATCGCTTCCGCACCGAACAACGCATTACTACAAACAATACTGTACATCGTTTCCGTTACCGATTTACCATTGACTTACCATTATCTGGAGAAAAGCTAGATGTTGGAGAACCGTATTTTGTCGCCAATACCGAGTCGCTATTAAGTGTTGTAAAAGCGAGCACACCGCAAGTAGATCAACGATTTACTTCTCAGATTGGTTGGTTATGGACGAAGTCGTTAAAGTTTCAAACTGGTTTGGAATATCGTTTTGAAAACTACAATCAAGACACTAAAGAAATTCTATTTATTCTTACATCTGTGATATTGAAATTGTAGAGACCAGAATGTATTTTATGTTTTAAGAAATTTCTTTTCTAAATCACAAGTACGACAAAAACACTTCTCTAGCAACCTCATACGCGCCTAAACTTGCCAAATGGTTGGTATGCATCTGACAATCGATGATTTGACAACCATTTGCTTTTAGTTGTTGTACCAAATGAATGAAGCCAAATTTGCTGGCATTGCTTTCAAAAGCAAACATACTTTCGCCACAAAAAACATGTCCAAGATTTACACCGTATACGCCACCAACAAGCATATTATCGCGCCATACTTCTACGGAAGTGACATGTCCCTTTTTATACAATTCAATATAGGCTTCTTCCATTTCATTGGTAATCCACGTGTCGTCTTGTCCAGGACGCTCAATCAAGGCACAAGCGCGAATTACATGTTCAAAAGCTGTATTATAGGTCACAGAAAATGTTTCACGACGTAGCAACTGCTTCATACTTTTAGAGATTTTTAAATCTTCTGGAAACAATACCATTCGCGGATCTGGCGACCACCAAACGATAGGATCTTCTTCGCTATACCAAGGGAAAATTCCGTTTTGATATGCTAATAATAAACGCTCAGGCTTTAAATCGCCACCTATGGCTAAGATACCTTCTGGCGACGTTTCTGAGACTGGAGGAAATACGATTTCGTCTGTTAAAAGATACATGTAATTGTTGTTTTCTGAGAGTTCATGCAAGAAAAGAAAGGGTAATTCTTTGATTTTAAGTATTTTTTCGTCAAATTTGTAATTAGTCTAAATACGTCTAAACATTTATTTTCATCATTGCTTTTTGAATTAGTGTATGAAGACTAAAGCCTAAAACCACAATATTAAGTCCCGTTTTCGGGACTTTTTTTATAGCAATAGCAAGCCTAAAACATATACTAGAATACCAACCAACATTAAAATAATGGTGTATGGCAATATTTCTTTTGCTTTTAATCGTGTAATGCCCAATAATGGTAATGCCCAAAACGGTTGTAACATGTTTGTTATTTGATCTCCATACGATAATGCCATGACTGCTTTTTGCAACGGCACACCTAATTCTATTGCCGATTGCACTACGATTGGACCTTGTACAGCCCATTGTCCACCGCCGCTTGGCACAAAAATATTGACCAATCCTGCGCTAAAGAAGGTATAAATTGGCAAAGTAGTTTCGTTAGCGACAGCCACAAAACTATCTGAGATCATTCCAATCATTCCTGAACTTTTCATAATGCCCATGATTCCAAAATATAAAGGAAATTGAATCAATATACCCGAAGTTCCTTTAATTGCTTCTTCGACAGCATTGAGGAAACTTTTAAAATTTCCATGCAATACAATTGCCAAACCTAACATAAAAAAGTTCAACATGTTGGGTGAAATTTGTATACTCGAAAGTGAACTTAAGTTTTTAGCATATTGAATAAAGAATACGATTAATAGTAGCACACCGAACGCGATGGCAAACACAGAAGAATGATCTAGTTTGTCTGCTCCTTCTATGTCTTCTTTCTCTTTTTTGTTGAATTGATATTTTGGCAGATTTAATTTTGTCGGAGCTACTTTTTTAGAAAGCATTGTTAATGTCAAAGGAATCAATACAAGTAATATTCCAAATAAGAGTAAATTCCACCAACTAAAGATGGTACTACTTGAGGTAATAACTTCTGGCACTTGTCCAAATTGATCAACAGTCAATACACCATTCATCATTTCAAGTAAATGTCCTTGTTCTGCTACTTTTGATGGTGCCGAACCACTAATTCCACCATGCCAAATCATGAGTCCAACATACCCTGCTGCACCTACCAATGGATAATTGATAGGAATATTATTTTCCTGTGCATGTTCCCCAACTTTCCGAGCTAGAATTGCACCGAATATCAAACCTAATCCCCAATTGAAAAACGCCACTAACATTGTGGTTACACTAACCAACACAACCGCATTTGTCGTATTTGTGACAGACTTTGTTAGAGTCACAATCAGCGAATTCATCGGTTTACTGAGTACTAACACGTGTCCGAGTACCAAAATCAGCATCATTTGATAGGCAAAAACTAGCAAGCCAGAATTCCAGATGCCATCTTCCCAAAACGAAAGTACTTCAACTAAATGATCAATAGTACTGATACTTTCTGGTCTGGTAAAAAACGTTGCCAGCACAATCGTAAGCAGCGTTAATAGAACCGCAATGGTAAACGGCGAAGGTAAATATCGCTGAAAAATAGTTTCTATGGTTTTGGTAATGCGCATGGGTTATTTTTGGGTGAATTTACGAAAAAATTAGACCGCTTCGCTATTAGACTTGTTCCTGCCTAAGCAGGAATCTCTTAGATGCGTTTTGCAGTTAGATTTTTTTATCTTAACGAGGAAATATAACGAAATGAATTGCTTTGTTTTGATACTATTAGTATAAGTTTTGTACATTTAAAGTAATTACAATTTAGAAAATAATTAAAATATCTTCACACTTAATGAAACAAATTTTAGTATGGGTTAGCTGCATCACTTTATTTACTTTTTGCGGCAAACTTAAAGGTTCCGATGAAGTATCTCAATATGAAAAAGAAAATGTATCATCTACACTTGGAACAGATTTTTTTGAAGAACTAAAACAAGCTGCTATTTCCAAAAATAATCTTATCAACTTTAAAAAAAAGTATATTTTATTCAATGATGAGATTGCAGGGAATAAAGAACTCTTTGAGAATAAAGAACATGCTGAATTCATTAAAAGTAAGAATATTGAAGCAGTTGACTTTATCACAACGTTCATTAAAACTAATGGATTGGAATTAAATGATATGTTTTCTTTCTCTCTTTCTAAAAACAATACTTTTACTACGTCTTTTGCATACGATATGGAGTATCAATTTTATAAAGGTGGAAAATTCTTTTCTCTTGATTTAACATTTATTGAAATTAAAGGAAAATTGTTCCTTATAAGTTTGTTTGAATATTCCTCTAATTCAGCAGAAAAAACAAAAACAATTCAAGAAAACCTTGAACCTTTAAAACTAGATGAAGAAATATTTGAGGACTTTAAAGAATTATTCTTAGAGAAAGCGAGGCAACATAAAATTGAAGATTTAAAAAAACTCATTATTACCAAAAACATAAGTAAATACCATATAGCTTTTAGTGATGGAAGCACTCCTTGCTATAGAGTTAAAGGATGTTCATTAGTCTTAAATCGAATCTTTGAAACTCCAGTCACAAAAGACAATGAACCTATTTTAGGGCCCGAACAAAGCTATTATCTATTTATCCATGTGAAAGAAGATGACCTCATAAAAGTTACAGTATCAAGTTTTGAGTTCACATATAATAAACGTAAAGTTGATGTGGCACTTATGTTATTAGATAGTAAAGTATATATTGTTGACATAAGTTCCATGAAAATTTAAAAACAAAAAAGCAAGTTATAAGTTTATAACTTGCTTTTTTGTTTTTAAATCAGCAACCTCTTGAGCCGTAATTAAGTATACTATCTATAAACTTTATTCCTTAAAATGGCAAATCGTCATGATCTTCTTCTTTGAAATCGTTTACTGGTTCAAACGCGTCTGCTGGTGGCACTGGCGGCATTCCTGCAGGTGGTTGCTGTTGTTGTAAGCTTTCAATTCTCCATCCTTGAATAGAGTTGAAATATTTTGTTTCTCCTTGTGGATTTACCCATTCTCTACCACGTAAATTGATACTGATTTTTACAGGTTGTCCTACTTGGAAATTGTTTAATAAATCTACTTTATCTTGTACAAATTCCACCATAATGTGTTGTGGATATTGCTCTTCTGTTGTTACGACAATTTCACGCTTTCTGAATCCGTTGTTTCCAAACGTCTGCGTTTGCCCGATCATTTTTACTTTTCCCTGTACTTCCATGTTATTTATTTTGCTAATAAGATTTTCCAGGCAGTTGCTACATCTCCTTTTACCAAAAATGTTTGCGCTGCTTTGTGATTTGTTTCTATACTGTCTGAAATATCAATTTCAGTTGTTTGTTTAAATGCTTGTATTTCTGCTTCAGTTGGTAGTTTTTCTACATTTCCTAAGATTCCAAGATCATTTCCAGTCAAGACTTTACTAGTTCGAATTTCTGTAGGAATTTGATCCACACCAATTCCTAAAGTGGCAATTGGTTTTGGAATTTCAAAGAATCCGTCTCGTGCTCTGCTGTAAAAGCTTCCTCCTGCTCTAGCAACTAAGTCAATTTTGTAATGATCAATCGTTCCGCGATCGTTCAATACATCTTCGTTAATATGTAATTTAACCACTTCACAAATGATTAAGTTCCCTGCACCACCTTCATCTCCTAAAGAAACCACTTCTCGCACTTTGCACTCAAACTGTGCAGGTGATTCTGCCACACGAAATGGCTTTACTTTTTCCGAAGGCAACATTGTCAATCCTGCTTTTTCAAACTCGTTCACGCCCGCGGCATATTCCGTGCTACTCAAGGACATTTGTTGTACAATAGCATGGTTCACTACATTAATTACTACTTCTTTGGTGGCAATTGCATTTTCAAGTGTATGTTTTGTCGTGTTATTACGAACTCTTCGCGCAGGCGAAAAAATCATAATTGGCGGATTGGCACTAAACACATTAAAAAAGCTATATGGAGATAAGTTGGGATTTCCTTCAGCATCTACTGTACTTGCAAATGCAATCGGTCTTGGCGCTACTGCACCTAATAAATATCCGTGCAATTTTGCTGTTGGAATTTCTTTTGGATCTATTGATAACATTTTTGATGTTTTTAGTGCGACAAAATTAGTGTAAAAAAGCGGAGCAAGCAATAATAGTTATCAACGCAAAAGCAGTGTTTTTAACATGTAAATTTCCTTTGCAGCACTTTTCTATTTTATTGATCTTCAAAAGTTCAATACAATCACAATAAAACTGCTGCTTTTCGTTTATATTAGTGGTTTCAAAGTATTTGTATGATTTTAAAAAACAGACCTGTTTTAATTCGTTGGATATTAATCCTAGCTTCTTTCGCAATTGTGTCAGGGATTTTATGGAATACCTATATTTTCTTTCAAGAGTTTAAGAAAGATGAACGCACTAAAATGCAAATTTGGGTAAGAGCTCTAAAATCAATTAATGCTGGAGAAGATTTACTTTTGGCAGGAGACATTATTGCCTCTGAAAATTCAAACCCAAGAATTATCAAAAATTACAAAGGAGGTATAGAAACACTCAATATCGATGAAGAAAAGATTAATGATTCCATTTATATTCAAAAGAAAATTGTTCAATTCTCCAAAGAAAATCAACCAATTGACATTACTTACTTTGACGAGGAATTAAAAAAAGATGTAAAACAAGGAACTTTATATTACGGAAACTCCGAAACCTTAAACAAACTCAAATATTATCCACTCGCCTTATTATTGATTATTGTCCTGTTTGCTGGTGTTGCGTACTTCTTTTTTAGCGCTTCCAAAGCTTCCGAACAGAATAAATTGTGGGCAGGAATGGCAAAGGAAACCGCGCATCAAATTGGTACGCCGCTTTCGTCTTTGGTCGGTTGGACTGAAATTTTAAAGACCGAAAATGTAGATCCGGATTATATTCAAGAAATTGAAAAAGATATTGATCGTTTGCAAACCATTACGGAACGTTTTTCCAAAATTGGTTCTATTCCAACCTTAGAACGACTCGATATTGTGAAAGAAACAAAAGATTCCTATGATTATTTGCTTTCACGAACTTCTAAATTGGTCAACTTTACGTTTGAAGCTCCAGAAACACCTATTTTTAGCGAAATTAATGCACAATTGTTTAGTTGGACTATTGAAAATATGGTAAAGAACGCCATTGACGCTATGAAAGGAAAAGGCGATTTGAAACTTGAAATTATGCAAGCAGATACGTATGTAAAAGTTTTGATTACCGATAATGGAAAAGGAATTCCAAAACGAAACTTCAAAAAGGTTTTTCAACCAGGGTTTACCAGCAAAAAACGTGGTTGGGGATTAGGTTTGTCCCTAGCAAAACGTATAGTTGAGAATTATCACAAAGGAAAAATTAAAGTCTTAAAATCAGAACTTGGCAAAGGAACTACAATGCAGATTTCATTGAAAACGGTCGGTTAAACTTTTAGACTTGTCTTGATTAGATTGTTTTGACGCGCTTCATTCCGATTCCGTTCAATGTACCCCTTTTTAGAGTTCCGCACGAATTTTAGCTGCAACTGCTTCAAAATCTTCTGGAGATAGTTTTTGACTATTTTTGAAATTCATACTATCCATTCCGTGTAATGGAATTAGATGTACATGTGTATGAGGCACTTCCAAACCAATCACAGTAATTCCAACACGCAAACAAGGAATTGCTTTTTCAATCGCCATTCCAACTTTTCTTGAGAATTGCATTAATCCCATGTATGTTTCTTCTTGAAGATCAAAAATTTTATCAATTTCTACTTTCGGAATGCATAATGTATGACCAACTGCATTCGGGTTAATATCTAAAAATGCATAGAAATTTTCATCTTCTGCAATTTTGTAAGATGGAATTTCTCCGTTTATTATTTTGGTAAAAATTGATGCCATGTGTAGAAATTTGTAAGGTGGTAATATAAAAAAGTTCTTGCGTATTAATATAGAAAAATCCTTTTTTAACAAGTAAGAAAGGATTTTATAATATATTATTTTTTTGGAATGTTAGCCACGTGTAATTTCTAACACTTCAAATTTCATTGTTCCGTTAGGCACTTGTACATCTGCAATTTCTCCAACAGATTTCCCAAGTAAACCTTTCCCGATAGGAGATGTTACTGAAATTTTTCCTGAAGCTAAATCTGCTTCACTTTCTGCTACTAACGTATAGGTCATTTCCATACCATTTACGGTATTTTTGATTTTTACAGTGGAAAGCACTAACACTTTTGAGGTATCTAATTGACTCTCATCAATGACTCTAGCTGTTGATAAAACGGTTTCCATTTTTGAGATTTTCATCTCTAACAATCCTTGTGCTTCTTTTGCCGCATCATATTCTGCATTTTCACTCAAATCTCCTTTATCTCTCGCTTCTGCAATTGCCTGAGACGCTTTTGGTCTTTCAACACTTTTTAAGTGCTCTAACTCGTCTCTTAATTTTTTTAGTCCTTCAGCTGTATAATAAGATACTTTACTCATAATTTCTTCGTTTTCTATATGTTCATAGATTTTTAGTTGCTTAATACACACAGACAAAGTGTATTATATAACGCAAAAAAATCCCATTAGAACGGGATTTGTTATACAAATATAAGAAAATATTTAAAGTGTTTGCCTATGTTCGTTTTTAAAAAAATGATTTATGTAAATTTGTAGAACTTTTAAAATTCTTTAAAAATGAAACGATTTTTGATGATTTGTTGTGCCGTAGTATGTTTGATGTCGTGTAGTCAGGATGATGGTGGCGTAAATAACAACCCTTTTATTCCTAATGCATTGGTGCAGTTTCAGATAAATTTGAATTTACCTCAATTTGATGATTTACGCTTTGCAGGCGGATCTGTTTATATCTCAAACGGTGGTGGTGTCCGTGGATTTTTTGTGTTTAATTTATCTGGCGATCAGTTCTTAGCTTGGGAAGCAAGTTGCCCTAACCAAGTTCCTAGCAGCTGTACTACAATGTATATTGAAGGAGTTTTAGCAATATGCCCTTGTGATGATTCTCAATATAGTTTGGCAACTGGCCAGTTATTAAATCCTGAGGAAGGCACGGAAAGTTACCCAATGGTGAATTATCGCGCAACAAAATCCGGTGATATAGTGACAATCTCGAACAACTAGTTATATCCATTTAGAATATATACAAAATAAAAAAGCGACTCAAAAGAGTCGCTTTTTCAATATGGTAATGGTTGGTATTTCCTAGAACTTCAATGTCATTCCAACTAAAAAGTTTCTAGTGGCTTGTGGATAGAATCCTGCGCCTTCGATGGTTGTTGTTGTACCAGGATTTGTCCATGTATCATCGAATGTAAAGAAGTATCCGTTAGATACATATTCTACACCAAAAACATTGTTGATTAATCCTGTAAACGCTATAGATTCAAAGATAGAATTCACTTTGATTTCGTAATTCAAATTCAAATCATTGATAAAGTAGCTATCTAATTTTGACACATCTGAGTCAATATTCCCCATGTATTGCTCGCCTACATACTTAGACAATAATGATACTTGGAAACTACGAGATGGTGCATACGTCATAATATTTCCTGCGATGAAGTTAGGAGAAAAAGAAATATTTGTATTTCCTAAATCCACTAAACTTCCATCTCTTGATGTAATGAAATCTACATTTTTATTTGTACTGATTGCCACATTCGGACGTACTATAAATTGGTCACTTAACTTTACAGTTGCGTCAATTTCCAATCCTAAACGGTAGCTTTTTCCACTGTTTGTACGCAATGGCGTTCCTGTATCATCCAATGCACCAGTTAATACCAATTGATCGTTGTATAACATATAATATGCATTTGTATTTACAGTGAAGTTTTCTCCATTCCAACGCCAACCTAATTCAAAGTCATCTAATTGCTCAGACTTTACATTGTTGTTATTTTCAAAGTCGCTTCTATTTGGCTCTCTGTTTGCTCTTGCATACGAGAAATACAAACTATTATTATCGTTTACTCGATAGTTAATACCTGCTTTTGGATTAAAGAATGTAAAATCTTCATTAATATTAAAAGGATCTAAATCAGAGTTGATTCCATTCGTTTTATAACTTACCGTACGTAACTGTAGATCTCCAAAAAGACTTACTTTTTCGTTCAAACGAATTGTTGCTTTGGTAAAGAAGCTTAATTCATTTTTCTTTCCTGTTCCATCATAATAACGATCTCTAATTTCGCTGTCACTTGCAAAACGTGCCCAGATTACTTCTCCGAAATGATCTCCTTCGTAGATTCCTAAAAAGGCTCCGAAGTCCATATCTAAGTTATTTTTTCTATAGTTTGCATTCGCATTGATTACATAGAAATCATTGTCTAACCAACGTCTGCGAATTAAGTCTGTTTCGTTGATCGTAGTTCCATCAATTACTATTTCTTCAAAACCGTATTCATCAAAAGGTTCATCTTCTTTGTATTGCTCAAAGAAACCTCTTCCTTGTGTATAGTTTAAACCAAGATTTGTTGTCCAGCTATCAGAAATCTTCTCATTCCAGTGAAATTGGTAGTGATCTTGACGATAATTATCTACTTCATTATCATGGAAACGTACATTTCCGTTTTCATCTGTAAATTGCCCTGAAGGATTGAAGGTACGATTGGTTTCTAATGTTTGTCGGTCAATTCCATTCCATGCTTGGTATGTAATTTCGTGTCCTCCAAATGCCAACGCTTTAATCAAAGTAGTTTCTGTTACATACGAACCTTGTAAAAAGTACGCGCTTAAATTAGAAGATGCACGATCGATATATCCATCAGATTTAATTTTTGACAAACGTCCTGCCAACTCAAAATTATTAGCTAGTTTTCCAGTACTAAATTTTACCGTATGTTTTCTGGTGTTGAAGCTACCAAATGAATTTGAGATTTCTCCGTTTGCTTCCTCTGAAACTGCATCTGTTAATAAACTTAAACTTGCTCCAAAAGCACCAGAACCGTTCGTAGAAGTTCCTACTCCACGTTGCAACTGAATACTTTCTGTTGAAGAAGCCAAATCAGGCATGTTTACCCAAAAAGTTCCTTGACTTTCAGCATCGTTGTACGGAATTCCGTTAATCGTTACATTGACACGTGTTGCATCGCTACCACGCACACGAATTCCTGTGTATCCAACACCTGCTCCAGCATCTGAAGTTGTAACTACAGATGGCATGAAGTTCATTAAAATTGGTACGTCTTGCCCCAAATTACGTTCTGCAATTTCTTCTTTTTCTAAGTTGGAATACGTAATTGGTGAATCGGCATTTACACGAACCGCTGAAATTAATACAGCATCAAGTGCTTCTTGCGAACTAGATAAGGTAAAGTTTAGCGTAGTGTTTCCTGTAACCGCCACTTTTTTCGTGACAGATCTCATTCCCACAAAAGAGCAAACAATTTCAACATCTCCTTGAGAAATGCTCAAAGCATATTTCCCATCAGCATCGGTAGTTGTTCCAATAGAAGCTCCTTTTAAGACTACAGTTGCTCCTAATAATGGTGTTCCTTTTTCATCAGAAACAGTTCCTGATAAAGTAACGTTTTGCGCTTGCATGCTGACTGAAAGCACGAAAAGGCATAAAAAAGCGAATAAATTCTTCATATTCGTAATACAAATTTGTTACGAATAAAAGGGGTAATTATTCTTTGTTAAAAATTAAATATATGATTTTGCTTTGGACTACGAAGTCCTCCCGCTAGCTGGCACTTTCGCTAAAAATGTCCACTGGATATTTTTTCGACGCGCAGTCCTCCCTTGGCAGCATTACCTGCCCAGGTTCATTGGGTATAATCTCAGCGTTTTAAACATTGTTCAAGTTGCACCCCTTTGAGATAGCGCAAAAATACGCCAGTTTTTTTAATTGCCCAGTGTTTTTTTTAACAAATATCATGTAAGTTGACCTTTCAGACTTCTCCTATTTGTCAGTAAGAAAAATTAACTTTTTAAATGTGAAAATAAACTGAAAATCAGTAACTTTAATTATTAACCAAAAACTTTATAATCATGAAAAAACAAAATTTTCAAAAGAAGCTAAACTTAAAGAGTAGAAAAATTTCCAATTTAACTACGAAACGTGAAATTATTGGAGGAAGAACACTTACGTGTAATCCTTGTATTATTTCTGATGTGGAAACATGTACTTCAATAAAACAGACACAAGCAATACGTTGTGGACATACGATTGGAAATGGTCAAAATCCAGATGGAACTCCGTGTACACATTAATACAATAACATTGTTATTTTAAAATGCATTACAAATTGCATTGATATAGGTTTTAAAAGACTCATTATCAATGCAATTTCTTTTTTTTAAGAACTATTTCTTACTTCCTTTAATTATCGAATCATGACTTGCTTCCTTTTTATAAACAGCAGAAATGTAGTTGTTTTACCATCGTAACATTAAAACTTGTTAAGTATGAAAAAACAAAATTTAAACAACAAATTGTCACTTAAGACTTCAAAAATCTCAAAGTTAGGAAACGCGTCAGAAGTTATTGGAGGAGCTACAACATTTTGTCCTTCTGCATTTTTATGTGAAATTACGGAGTATCATCGTTGCGGACATACGATTGGAAACGGTCAAAATCCAGATGGAACTCCGTGTACATCCTAATTTTAGAACTTAGAGAAAGTACTGCTGGGAATGATTGATTCATGACAATCAACGATTGTCTCGGCATGCTTTACTGGGAACTGTAAGATTGAAAAGATTCAATAATACAAGAATTAAAAATTGTTTTAGCTTACTTGATGTGTTGGTTTTAGCAAGTCATTGATAGTTTTTACAGGATTGAATGTCACTAAAGGAACCTCCACAAAAATAGTATTCCAAAAGGCCATTCCGCCATTCCATAAACCTGGCAACTCTAAGGCTTTTATTTTTTTACCACTTTTTGATTTGGAAGCGATAAAATATGATTTGCGATCTACAAATTTTGTAAGATCGTATTTATTTCCTTGATAATCTTTTACACCACAAACAATATCTACCGGATTGAAATGTGTAGCTAACTTTTGAATGCTTTGGTGATACTCATTCTTTTTGTCTATTTGTACAGACTCTACAATTTGTAAAGAAATGGAACCATTTTCGTGCTTTACCCAAAACGGTCCACCGCCAGGTTCACCTTCATTTTTTACCATACCACAGACACGAATAGGTCTATTTAATTTATCAATGAGGTATTCTATTTGATACTTTTGTGAATATTTTTCAAATTCTTCACTGATTTGAATATTGAGTTCTTTGTATAGAAATTTTAAAATTGTATGCAATTCTTCACTTGAAACTCCATTGTGCAGCATTTCCATGAATTTGAATGCTTTTTGCTGAACAGAAATAAGTTTCCCTGCAAGGATTTTTTTGTAACGCGATATTTCTTCCGAATAGGTTTTTACAACAACATTGTCTATGTTTTTGATAAAGATTAAGTCTGCATCCATTGCATTCAAATTCTCAATCAAAGCGCCATGTCCGCCAGGTCGAAATACTAGATTTCCTTCCTCATCTAGAATTGGTCTATTTTTCGGATCAACAGCAATTGTATCTGTTTCTTCTAATTGATATGAGTATGAAATCTCAAAATCGCAACCCGTTTTCTCTTTAATGCTTGGAAGAATTTTAGCTTCTATTGCTTTAAATTTATCATAATGTTGTTTAGAAATCGTAAAATGTAATTTTGCTTTTCCTCCTCTACAAGCATAGCTTGCTGCTTCATATAAGTGTTCTCGAAACGGTGTAGAAAGGTTATTTTTATATTTATGAAAAGGCAACAAGCCTTTTGGATAGTTTCCGTAGTTTAAACCTGTTTCTGCTAATAGTGTGTGTACAAAATCACGGTCAAATTCATCTGGTTTTTTGATGCGATCTAACTCTGTCTTATTCATGAGTTTTATTACATCTTTATAAAAAGGGAACTTTTCCAATCCAATGAAAAACAAGCGAATTTCTGGTTCTTTTTCTTTGTTTATGTACGAGTTAATTGAATCCTTTTTGGGATTGTAATTCTGTAAAAATTTATACAAGAATTTAAACATTCGTGTGGCAGCTCCAGAAGCAGGTGTAAACTTGATAATTTCTAAGGTTTGATACTCGTCTTTGTAAGCTTGAATATACGCTTCTTCAGTTTCTTCGGTAAGTTTTAAAATACCTCGATGTATACTTGCATGTTCAGTAATATCTGCATACGGTATTTTTTTTTCAAATTTATCGAGTTGCTCTTCAACTTCAAGCAACGTCAATCCTTTTGCTTCTATTTGCGCTGTATGTTTTTTTGAAAAATTCAATGTCTTCTTAGCAGTTTGTCTATTGTTGCAACGGCGGTTTGAAAACGCAGTTCTATAGCACCTTTTAACAATAGATGCGGTTGGTTATAGGTTTGTAAGGTTTGCTGAAATTCTAAAAAAGCCTCTTCTCTTTTATGAGGCAAATCGCGAATTCCATCGTTTTTCCAAGGCGTATCAATATAAGTCAAAAAATAGAAAGTAGCAGTACTTTTTTCTACATATTTTTCCAGTGTTTTGCTTTTAAATTCAGGGTAATAAATTCGTGCATACGTAAGTGTTTCTAAAATATCTGTATCACAAATGAACATTGTGTTTTCTTCTGCTTGACACTCTAAACGCAATTGTCCTTTGGCAATCGGAATTACATCATCGGATGTTAGTATTTCTCCTTTTCGCTGCTTTTCTTCAGCATACATACGCGCATATTCAGGAACATAAGCTGCATTGTAATGTGCTGCTAGTTGCTTAGCAAGTGTTGTTTTCCCTGTTGATTCAGGACCAAATACTACGATTTTAAAGCGACTTCTGCCTTGTTGTTCAATGTTTTTCTCCATGCAATGTATCCAAAGATGGCTAAAATTAAGAAAATTGTGAATTGAATTGCTGTGAAACCAAGTCCTTTAACAAAGTATAACGGTACAGAAATGATATTTCCAAAAATCCAAAACATCCAGTTTTCAATCTTTTTGTTTGCCATGAGCCACATTCCCGAAAAGAAAATCCCTGTAGTAAATATGTCTAAATATGGTGTAATGGTTTTAATTTCTTCAATTGAACCGAAGCTAGAGAAAAATAAATCGATCGTTTCTGCTACATTTAAGTGAACATCTATTTTTTCTACTTGGATATACACAACATAGGTAAAAGCTGCGGTGAATAGAAAAATCCCGAGTGTTATGAGTTTTTGTGAAAAATTGGTTCGAGAAATTTCAAGTTGCACCTCATCTCTAATTCGTGTCCACATATACCAACCATAGATACTCATAATAGAGTAATACACGTTGATAATCATATCTCCATATAAAATAAATTTATAGCAGATATAGATATAAATCAGTGTACTGATAATTCCTGTGGGATATACCCAAATTTTCTCTTGTTTGGCAAACCAGACACTGGCAATTCCAAAACCTGCAGCAAGAATTTCTAAAACTACATCTATCCAAAAGGCACCTTGATACGGCTCCAATAAAAAATCAAAAAACTGGCTCATAGTTACTTCGGTCTGATTTTACAATTTTCATAGTTAGTAGAATGTGTTCTGACTTTTCAAATGCTGTTTTCACTTCAGAAGTCAACAATTTCATAATTCCGTCATAGTCACCATAAATTTGCGTGCTTAATGGATTTTCTAACACTGTATACTGAGATGTTCTTAATTTTTTGATAAAGTTGATAATAGGTGTTTCAAAGTCATCTTGCAAAGGTGTTAAGGTGAGTTCTACTGAGATGTTCATTTTTTAGGTGTTTGACTATTGATTTGTCTTTTTGTTTATTCTTTGATTTGGCTGGTTGTTAAATGTATCTTCTCAATTCAACATTTAGCATTCCAAATTCTTAAGTTCTAACAAAAACGCTTCGTTTTCTTCAAATGCTGTTCCAATTACAACCAAATCTGCACCTGCATTAAACGCTGCATTAAGCTGGGTTTTGGATCGAATTCCGCCACCAACAATTAGTGGAATTTTCAATTTGCTCGAAACTTCTTTTATAATATTTGTATTTACTGCTTTTTTAGCGCCACTTCCTGCTTCTAAATATATTAGTCGCTTTCCTGAAAACTGTCCTGCCAGCGCTGTATGCATTATGGTTTCTATACTATCTTGCGTTATTGGTTTGGTTTCACTTATGCGTTGTACGGCTGTTTCTACACCGCCATCAATTAAAATGTAACCTGTTGGGATAATTTCTAAACTCGTGTTGATCAACTTTTCTACAGATTGTACTTGTTGCTCTATTAAATATTTTGGATTTCGTCCAGAAAGCAATGACAAAAATAAAATTCCATCTGCGGCTTCCGTAATTTGCTCATGACTTCCAGGGAATATTAAAACGGGCAAATGTGTATTTTGTTTGATCGTTTTTACAACTATTCCCATCTTTTTTTCAGCATCTGTACTTCCACCAACAAATACATGTGTAATGATGGAAGTGTGTACTTTTTTGAAAAATTCAGGAATGTGATCAATATCAATCTTGTCAGGATCAATCAATACTGCCAATAGTTTTTGATTGCCTTTTTTTGCTTCAAGGATATGTTTGTACATTGTTTGCATGTTCATTTTAACGACTTTCTTCTAGTGCATATACACAGGTAAATCCTTCAAACTCTAAAAAATTTAGTGAGTACTTTGCCGTTTCTTTTTCATAAAACACCATTCCTTTTGTATGTGAAGTTTCCATTGAAAAATCATCAATATCAATATGTTTTAAAAAGCTAAGTCCTTTTTTGGCATATACTTTATAAACAGATTCTTTTCCGCCCCAAACTATGGTTAATTTTCGAACTAAAGCTTCATGATTGGCAATAGTTTTGTATTCTTCTAGTGGTGTAAATTTATGTGCGATACGTAAAATTTTATCGCGTTGTTTTTCAATATCGATACCAACTGGAGTTGTATTGCTCACAATAATCGCTGAAAATTGAAAAGAATGTGTGATTGAAATGTATTTTCCATCTTTTAGATGTGGTTTTCCTTTTTCTTCATAATAAAGATCAAAATCGGTGTAACCAACCTCCGCTAATAAATGACGTACACTTAAAAATCCGCGTTGATGAATTTCGGAACGCATACCATCTAATCGTTGTTGACAGTGATTTGTAAGTTTTATATCACGATTTAATTCTTCAAAAGACTCTTCTATCTTCCAAATCAGCACTTTAGTATCATTATTTACTGTTATAGTTTTGTAAAGAGCCATTATATTAAAAAGTTATTTAGTACCTTTGCACTCGCAAACTTTTGACATGCAAATAGTATGCTAAAGTTATGCAGCGAATTTAAACATATTTTAGGTCACAAACCATAATTTATTCAAACTATAAAAAAAGAAAAGTATGAGTACAAAATCAGTTCCTTACGTAGCATACAAAGTTAAAGACATTTCTTTAGCGGCATGGGGAAGAAAAGAGATCGAGTTAGCTGAAGCTGAAATGCCAGGACTTATGAGTCTTCGTGAAGAATACAAAGATGAGCAACCATTAAAAGGAGCAAGAATTGCAGGTTGTTTACACATGACTATCCAAACAGCTGTTTTAATCGAGACTTTAGTTGCATTAGGAGCAGAAGTTACTTGGAGTTCATGTAACATCTTCTCTACACAAGATCAAGCTGCTGCTGCTATTGCTGAAGCTGGAATTCCAGTATACGCTTGGAAAGGAATGAACGAAGAAGAGTTTGATTGGTGTATTGAGCAAACATTATTCTTTGGAGAAGATCGCAAGCAATTAAACATGATTTTAGATGATGGTGGAGATTTAACAAATATGGTTTTAGATCGTTACCCAGAATTAGTTGAAGGAATCAACGGATTGTCTGAAGAAACTACAACAGGAGTTCACAGATTATACGAAAGAATGAAGAATGGTACATTACCAATGCCTGCAATCAACATTAACGATTCTGTAACGAAGTCTAAATTTGACAACAAATACGGATGTAGAGAAAGTGCAGTAGACGCTATTCGTCGTGCAACTGACGTTATGTTAGCAGGAAAAAGAGTTGTTGTTTGTGGATATGGAGATGTTGGTAAAGGTACAGCAGCTTCTTTCCGTGGAGCAGGTTCTATTGTAACAGTTACTGAAATTGATCCAATTTGTGCTTTACAAGCTGCAATGGACGGATTTGAAGTTAAGAAATTAGAAAATGTTGTTGGAAAAGCTGATGTTGTAATTACAACTACTGGAAACAAAGATATCGTCACTGGAAAGCATTTCGAAGCAATGAAAGATAAAACAATCGTTTGTAACATTGGACACTTTGATAATGAAATCGCAGTTGCATGGTTAAACGATAATCACGGGGCTTCTAAAGTTGAAATTAAGCCTCAAGTTGATAAGTATACTGTAAACGGAAAAGATATCATCTTATTAGCAGAAGGACGTTTAGTAAACTTAGGTTGTGCTACAGGTCACCCAAGTTTTGTAATGAGTAACTCATTTACAAACCAAACGTTAGCACAAATCGAGCTTTGGAACAACATTGAAAAGTACGAAAACAAAGTATACATGTTACCAAAACACTTAGATGAAAAAGTAGCACGTTTACACTTAGCAAAAATCGGAGTTGAGTTAGAAGAACTTTCACAAGATCAAGCTGAATACATTGGTGTAACAGTTGAAGGACCATTTAAGCCAGAGTACTACAGATACTAAGATTCATCTTAACATAATATGTAAAAGCCTTTTATCGTTTGATTAAAGGCTTTCTTTTTTTCTTATACTGAGCAACCAATAATACAGATTGACATCTAAACAGTAACGTTTTGCACCTTATTTAATACCTTGTTCTATGAATTTTGGTTTCCGATTTGTTTTCATCTTTCTTTTTTGTTGTATGAATAGTAGTGTTGCACAACAAGTTGATTCTTTACTGATTTTTTCATACGAAGAATTAAAAAATCAATATCTAAACTTTGAGTATACAAATCCTAACTTAGCACAAAAATATGCACAAGCATCCTAATTGAAAGCAAAACAAGAAGGCAATGAATTTGAAAAAAACACAGCATACTTAATTATTCCTTCTTCCGAAAATTATTTTGATAATATTGAAGTCTCAATGAAATATATAGACTCTTGTATTTCGAACGCGAAAACAGAAAAACACAATTCCTTATTTATAAGAGCTTTAAGCCAAAAAGGATGAACTTATTACAAATTTGGAAAGTATACGAAAGCCACTCAAAATTATTTGAAATTTGATTCTATAGCGACCGCAACAAAAAATGTACGCTACTTGATGTATGCAAATCAAGGTATTGGTTCTATAAAAAATGTCATGGGCGATCATAAAGGTGCTGCAAAATTATTTCTAAAAAATAAAGAAATCATTGCGCCTATTATGGAAGAGAAAGGGTATCATACAGAATACTTTGATAGCACTTTCTTCTGCATATTCTTATTTTGATGTAGATACTGCTGCTAGTTATTTACCTGAACTCAAACAAATTAATTAGTATTGAAGAAGGTGATATGGATGCTCTAGCCTATTGCTATTCATTACAGGGGATTGTAGATAATAAAAAAAAAAGAATATGACAAAGGGTTGACGGTTTTACAACAAGCAGATCTAGCTTTTAGTCAACAATATAAAGATTACTTCAGATGGGATTTAAAATTTGGAATTAAGATTAATAGTAAGAAAAAGAAATTATCACATCAATTTTATATTGATTTACAAAATATCACCAATCAAGAAAATGTGTTTGAACGTCGTTACAATCGTTTGACCAATAATGTCGATCAAGTCAATCAAATTGGTTTATTTCCTGACGTTGGCTACAGATTGCAGTTTTAATAGTTCGTTTATGTAATTCAAAGATACGCTTTGCCTTATAAAGCGCAGAGCGTTTCCTTAATATTTTAAAAACCAGATTATGAAAAGACGCATACTTTTAATCATACTAGCCGTTATTATTTTTTTATTCATCTTTATCAAAATTAGAATGAATCATTCCAATCCTGAAGTATTACTTCCTCAATTATCCGAAATAGAAAACAACATTGAATATAGAGATGTTAGAAACACAGCCGTTTCCAAAGCAGATGTCGCTTGGCATTTAGATCATATATTGAAAACCATCAACAGATTGACAGAAGCTTTAGAGAATTCTGATCCTAATACATATGAAAGTTCCTTTAACGTACCGCGAATTATGTCATTAACTGCAGGATACATTCCTCGTGGAAGAGCACAATCACCACAAAATATTCGTCCGCCTAAAATTATTGTTACAGATGATATCTTACGGCAATTGTCAGAAGCTCGAAAAAATATAGAAAAATTACGATCCTTAGATGTAAACGCAAACTTTGATCATCCTGTATTTGGTATGTTGATCAAAGCACAAACCATTCGTTTTTTAGAAGTACACACCAATCATCATTTAAAAATTATAGCCGATATTTTGAAAGAATAAGGATGTATTACAAAAATAGACGTAGCAAGGTTCGCTTTATAAAAATAAAAAGGTGAATACACAGATTAATACCCCGTAACTAACAAACCTCTAGCACCACGCATCCCGCATTTTTGATACTTATTGTAGGCTTTGGCGGCGCGTTCTCGGATTTCAGCATCAGACTCGTTTAAAATCCAGCCGTCAATTGCCCATTTTAAGGTATATGCTTCTGGTGACATCAAACCAGTAGACCAAACTAAGGGATTGGCTCCTGTTTGTTGCAGATAAGGTTTAAAATAATCTTTGCTTATACAAGCTAGTATAATAGCGTCTCTCTTTTTCTTATTTTTTGGATTGAACTTCGTATCTAAACTAAATTCCATCAAACCATCATGCCCTACATAGGCTAGCAAATTTGAATTTCCTCCGAAACTCATTTTTTTATTATTCTCTATAATTTCAATTGGATTTGCTCCACTACTTGCATCTAAAAAATCAATGGTAGTTTGCTTAATATATTTTCCATCATACGCATCTGCCAGCAAATAGGTATTGGATGTTCTGTGTTTGAAAAGTACGCGTTCTAGTATTTTTGGATGTTTTGTTGGAAGCGTTTTTACAAATTGCCAATCTTTACTTCGTTTAAAATGTGTTTTCACGCCATACAGAGCACCCCAATACAAATTTGTTCTTGGATTTTGTCCATTTCCTAATGTTTTCGGAACAGGTACTATTCCCTGATTCGCATTATCACACAAAGCAACAAACACATGAATTTTTTTCTGTCCAAAAACGGCAAAACTCATACAAAAAAAGAAAATAGTAAACATTGACTTCATAGAATTCGGTTTATGGTCATGTATCATTATAACGAAGAAAAGTGTAAACTTAGTATAGAGCGTTAAAATCAATAATAAAATTTAAAAAAATAGTATCTTGTTGGACTAAAATCATATCCAAAATGAAACGTATTTCCATAGCCATTGTTTGTAGTATATTATTCTTTGCATCCTGTGAAGAAACTACAAAAAAAGAAAAATCAAATACTCCTGTGAATTCAGAAAATCCATTCTTTGCAAAATGGGACACTCCTTTCGGGGTACCTCCTTTTGATAAAATAAAGAATGAGCATTACATGCCAGCATTTAAAAAAGGGATGGAAGAAAACCTTGCTGAAATTGATGCAATCGTAAACAACTCTGAAGCTCCCACGTTTGCCAATACACTTGAAGAGTTAGAAAGATCAGGTAAATTACTTACCAAAGTTCAACGCGTGTTTTCTAATTTGACAGGTTCAAACACCAATCCGAAATTACAAGAATTACAACGTGAATTAAGTCCAATGCTCTCTTCGCACAGAGATAAAATCACACTTAACGAAGGATTATTTAATCGTGTTGAAACGATTTGGCAAGCACGAGAAAATCTTGACCTTAATAGTGAACAACTCAAACTTTTAGAAGATACACGCAAAAGGTTTGTACGTAGTGGAGCATTACTAAATAAAGAACAAAAAGCTAAAGTCACAGAAATTAACTCCAAGATTTCCGAGTTAACAACAGCATTTGGCCAAAATCTATTAGCTGAAACTAATGGCTTTGAACTCATTTTAGATAAAGCTGACTTAGATGGCTTGTCTGATGGCATCATAGCGGCAGCAGCAGAAACAGCTACGCAAAAAATGAATAACGCGAAAACAGAGGAAGAAAAAGCAAAATACAAAGACAAGTATGTATTTACACCGCATCGTAGCAGCATGTATCCATTCTTAACAGAATCTAATCGACGTGATTTACGTGAACAATTGTACAAATCTTACGTTCAACGTGGTGATAATGACAATGAAACAGATAACAAAGAAATCGCTGCAAAAATAGCTAAACTTCGAGCAGAGCGTGCAAAATTAATGGGCTATGAGACCCATGCACATTTTGTATTAGAAGAACGTATGCTAAAAACTCCAGAAGAAGTTTATAACTTATTAATGCAATTATGGAAACCTGCTCTAGAAAGAGCCAAAGTAGAGGTTGCCGATATGCAGGCAGTTGTCGATGCAGAAGGACACGATTTCAAAATAGCAGCATGGGATTGGTGGCAGTATTCAGAAAAAGTACGTAAAGCAAAATACGATTTGGATGAAGCAGCATTAAAGCCTTACCTATCTCTTGATAATGTACTTAATGGTGTATTTGCAACAACAAATAAACTTTGGGGTATTACATTTACAGAACTTTTTGATATTAAAACATATCATCCTGATGCACGTGTATGGGAAGTAAAAGACAAAGATGGTACACACCTTGGAATCTTTATTGGTGATTATTTTACACGTTCAAACAAGCGTGGCGGAGCATGGATGAGTAGTTTTAAAGGGCAATCTAATTTTGATGGAAAAGAACGCCCTGTTGTTGTAAATGTATGTAACTTTCCTGCTCCAGTTGGTGATGCGCCAGCACTTCTTAGCTTTGATAATGTGACTACTTTATTCCATGAATTTGGGCATGCCATGCATGGTATTTTATCGAATGTAAATTACAGTAGTATGTCTGGTACATCTGGACCTCGTGATTTCACCGAATTTCCTGCTCAAATTCTAGAACATTGGGCAAGTGAACCAGAAATTCTTAAATCGTTTGCTACACACTACAAAACAGGTGAAGTTATTCCTGATGAATTAATCAATAAAGTTTTAAAGGCTTCTAAGTTCAACCAAGGTTTTGCAAATACAGAATATCTAGCAGCTTCATTACTAGATATGGATTGGCATACTATTAATGCTGATGAAGATTTAAAAGATGCAGATGCTTTTGAAGAAGCTTCAATGTCTAAAATTGGATTGATTGGAGTAATAGCTCCACGTTATCGCAGTACGTACTTTGCTCATATTTTTGCGGGTGGATATGCTGCTGGATACTATAGTTATGTACACTCAGCAGTTCTTGACTCAGATGGTTTTGAAGCATTTAAAGAAACAGGAGATGTATTTAATCCTGAACTAGCAACAAAACTAAGAAAACATGTGTACGAAAAAGGTTCTACTGAGGAAGCTATGGAACTATACAAACAATTCCGTGGTCGTGAACCTAAAATAGATGCATTACTAAAAGTGAGAGGATTAGACGGTTCATCTGACTAACCACAATAAAATTATCTAAAAAGCGGCATGGAAACCCCGAGCCGCTTTTGTTTTTAAATATACTTGCTATACTTATGAGATTTCTTAAAACTCTAATTTTCTGTATTATCTTATGTTCAGGTTTTGCAATGTATGCGCACTCAGAAGATGAACTTATAATATCAGAAATTGAACAAGGTCAACTTGATATGCAAGACCAACAAATGACTGCTGAATATGAAGCTGCCTTAAAACGTCTGCGGATGCGAAAATTAGCAGCAATGCCTTGGCAAGAAAAGTTTTTCATATTCATTAAAGCAGGTATACAACACATTATTCCAAAAGGTTTAGATCACATTCTTTTTGTATTAGGACTATTTTTTTCTAGTCTTATTTTTATGTCATTATTGAAGCAAGTAACGGCTTTTACACTCGCACATACCATTACATTAGCGCTTGCCGCATTAGGATTTGTAGAGATGCCATCTAGTATAGTTGAACCTCTTATAGCACTTTCTATTGTTTGGATAGCTGTTGAAAATTGTATGTTCAAAAAAACGAACAAGTGGCGACCAATCGTTGTATTTGGCTTTGGCTTATTACACGGTTTAGGTTTCGCATCCGTTTTAAGTGAATATGGATTGCCTAAAGACAATTTTGCACCTTCATTACTAGCGTTTAATATTGGGGTAGAACTTGGGCAGTTATTGGTACTTATTATTGCTGCCGCACTGGTATGGTTTATTAGAAAGAAAAGTTGGTATCGCCAACGATTACAAATACCAGCCTCTATAGCGATCGCTTTAGTTGGTTTATTCTGGTTTATTGAAAGAGTATTTTTATAATAGTCCTCAAAAGATCATCGTAAGATTAATTTTCTACATAAAAAATTAGAACATATAACTTATAATCAACACATTTTTTTAACACTATGTGACGAGACATCGAACATATAAAAAAAAGCCTGAACCTATTGCTCAGGCTTTTTTATATTATTGCTTTAAAGTCATCAGCATCAAACTTCCCCCAACATCCTTCTAGATGCTCATATAACTGCTTCACAGTTTCTGTAAAATACTTTTCTTCAACATTGACCGCCTCTTCCCAAAGTTTAAAAAAAGTTTTATCAGGAAATGCAGTAAAATTATTTTTACTACGATACGTTTTGTCAAATAGTATCCTATCAAGCTTTTCTATTGTAGGGATCTCAAAACCTATATAAAAACTGTACGCTTTAAAAATATGATCTAGAAACTGAAAATAATGATACTTACGTAGATTCGTTTCGTTTTTAATTTTTATAAAATGATTAAAATGGTTAAATAACATATATTTTTTTAGTGTAAATAAATCAGGTGTAGGTGATTCAAAATCTAATTCCATTACAGCACTAGCTTTTTCCTTTAACTTTTCTACAGCTCCATTTTTATCATACATTATTACACCTAAAGAAAACATCCTTACTTCAAATTTAGACTGTCTATAAAATTGACTATGTATCGATCGAAGATAACCTGTAATTGTTCCTGTAATGTATGAATATGAATAACCATCAATTGTTTCCACTCCTTAATAGTGTATTTCCACATCATCTAGAAAAATAATTCTAAGATCAATATCAGAATTTTGCGTATGCAATTTTGTAGCATAACTTCCTGAAACAACAACACCTACAATGTTTTCATCAGATTTCCACTTATTAGTATATTCGTAAATATGTTCTTCCATTATGAAATTTACCTTAATTTTTTAGCAGGTCAAATAAATTATTTTCATTAAAAATATGAGATAAGCTTTATTAAAATATTTTTAAACTCATTAATTTTAAGTAAAATTTACCTTACTTTTAATTTAATTAAAACCAAATTATTTAAATTATGAAAAAAAGCACAAGCAAATCAATTAAAATTAAATAAATCAAAAATATCTGATTTGTTAGGATTGAGTATTGAAAAAATTAGAGGTGGAGTTGACTCTAGAACAAATGATTCAGGAAGAAGTTGTTTATGGAGTCCTGAATCGTGTAGACATCAAATGTGCGATGACTACGATTATTTTACAAATGGCTGCGATACCACTTGGAGTAGTCAATAAAAAAAGCCTGAACAATAAATATGTTCAGGCTTTTTTATTTGTCTTCAGATACTAATTATGCTTCGAAAGGTTCGATTGATACATAAGATCTGTTATTTGCTTTCTTTGTGAATTTCACAATACCATCTACTTTAGCATGTAATGTATGGTCTTTCCCCATATATACATTCTCTCCTGGATTGTGAGTAGTTCCTCTTTGTCTAACGATGATATTACCAGCAATTGCTGCTTGTCCACCAAAAATCTTAACTCCTAATCGTTTCGATTCTGATTCTCTACCGTTTTTCGAACTACCAACTCCTTTTTTGTGAGCCATTTTCGTAAGGTTTTAAATTGTTATACTTAAGTGATTTGCATTTATGCTTTACCACCATCTAATTCGTCTTGCCATTTCTTTAACTCATCCCACTTTCCGTCAGCAGCTAATTGAGCTTGTGCTGGCCAAGTATCAGTAACGTGGTTTCCGCGTACACCTGAAATGATTTCAGAAATTTTTGCTGGTTCAGTTTTCGCTAACTCAGCGAATGTTGAAATTCCAGCTTCTGCTAAAGTAGATGCAATCTTAGGTCCAATTCCTTCGATTTTCTTTAAATCATCTCCTTTAGTTGTTGCTTTTTTTGTTGCTGGCTTTGCAACTTCTTTTTTAGCTTCTTTCTTTGGTGCTGCTTTTTTAGCTCCTGAAGCTACGATGTTTTCAATTACAATTTCAGTTAAAGATTGACGATGACCATTTTTTACACGGTAACCTTTACGTCTTTTCTTTTTGAAAACAATTACTTTATCACCTTTAAGGTGCTTTAAAACTTTAGCCTCTACTGCGGCTCCGTTTATAGCTGGGGCGCCAATAGTAACTTGTCCGTTATCGTCTAACAAAAGAACATTGTCGAAAGTAACTTGCTTTCCTTCTTCTGTTGCTAAACGATGAACAAATACTTTTTGATCTTTCGCAACTTTAAATTGCTGCCCTGCTATCTCTACAATTGCATACATAGCGTATCGTTTAATTAATTAATTTTATCCAAAAATGGACGCAAATATACACCTAATTAATTAATCTACAAACACTTCTATGGCAGTTTATTAGTAATATTCCAACTTGGCTTAAATTTTTGCATAAATAAAAGACTCAAAACAACGGTAGATGCGAATCCTTCTATCAAAATAATAAAGAGCAAAAGTCCTGGTTCTGTGGATACACTACCCAAACTCATTGACATAATTTTTTCACCAAAAGCTACATCAATATGAAAGATGTATACAGCCATAAAGAAGGTAAAAACTAAGGTTGCAATAAATCCAGAGAAAATACCCGCTTTAAATCCTTCAAAATAATTAAAGCCAGCACCACTATCCTTTTTGGTATTTCTTATAACAGTGTAAATTCCATAAGCAACAATGACACCATTAAATAAACGTAACCATGGATTTTCATGTAGACCAAAAATTCTTACTAATAAAAAGTATAAAATAAGTCCTAAAGCTATAAATCCACCGTATTTTATTGTTTTCTTTTCCATATAATTTGGGGTTTTTATAAGTTATTAAACATCTGATTCACATAAATATACGAAAAAACTAAAACTTCTTAAAATAATCAAAAAATTAATTCTTTCCTTGCGAGGTGTAACAATTTTATAGAACTTGCGTCAGATGAAAAATAACTCAAAGTCAAAAAAATTAAATGCAATGAAAAAAAGACTATTTTCAATAGCTTCTTTAATGCTAGTTGGTTGGTTTGCCCAAGCACAAGAAGTTAAGTTTGAAGAATACGATTTAGACAACGGTTTGCACGTAATTCTTCACCAAGATAATGGAGCTCCTGTAGTAACTACATCTGTGATGTATCACGTAGGAGCCAAAGACGAAAACCCAAAACGTACAGGTTTCGCTCATTTCTTCGAACATCTTCTTTTTGAAGGAACAAAAAATATAGGACGTGGAGAATGGTTCAAAATTGTTTCATCTAATGGTGGCAGTAATAATGCTAACACATCAGATGATAGAACATATTATTACGAAGTATTTCCCTCTAATAATTTAGAATTAGGTTTGTGGATGGAATCTGAGCGTATGCTTCACCCGGTTATTAACCAAATTGGAGTAGACACACAAAATGAAGTGGTAAAAGAAGAAAAAAGACTTCGTGTAGACAACCAACCTTATGGACGCATCATTGAATTTATTAAAAAGAATATGTTTAAAAAGCACCCTTATCGATGGACAACTATTGGAGAGATGGCTCACTTAGACGCTGCTACGCTAGATGAGTTTTTAGCATTCAACAAAAAATTCTATGTTCCTAATAATGCAACTTTAGTTGTTGCTGGAGATATCAATATCCCATCAACTAAAAAATTGGTTAAAGATTACTTCGGAGATATTCCTAGAGGAAAAGATATAGAAAGAAGTTTCCCCAAAGAAGATCCAATTACAAAAGAATTTAAAGCAAAAGCATACGATCCTAATATACAAATTCCGGCAATAATTGCTGCCTACAGAACTGCTTCGTTCAAAACAAGAGATGCACGCATATTGGATATGATTTCAACCTATTTAAGTGGTGGAAAAAGTTCTAAACTTTACAAGCGTTTGGTAGATGATAAAAAAATGGCTTTAGCAGTTCAAGCGGTTAACTTAAGTCAGGAAGATTACGGAACTTATGCACTATTTGCTCTTCCTTTAGGTGAAAACACATTAGAAGATCTTGTAAAAGAAATAGATGATGAAATTAAAAAATTACAAACTGATTTAATCTCTGAAAAAGATTATCAAAAACTTCAAAATAAATTTGAAAATAACTTTGTGAATTCAAATTCAAGTGTTGAAGGAATTGCCAGTTCATTAGCAACATACAATGTATTGTATGGAGATACAAATTTGATCAATACAGAAATTGACATTTACAGATCAATCACCCGAGAGGAAATCAGAGATATTGCTAACAAGTATTTAAAAACAACTCAACGTTTATTATTGGAATACTTACCATCTGAAAAAGACGCAGAAAAAAAATAAGATAGACTTATGAAAACAAAAATATATTCACTTCTTGTATTGTTACTTGCTACGCTAACAATGCAAGCTCAAATAGATAGATCTGTACAACCAAAACCAGGTCCTGCTCCAAAAATTAACATTGGAAAACCCACAACTTTTACGCTGAAGAATGGCTTAACAGTAATGATTGTTGAAAATAACAAATTACCTCGTGTTTCTGCAACACTCCGAATTGATAATCCTTTAATCGTTGAAGGCAAAAAGGCCGGTGTTAGTGGCTTATTGAGCTCTTTGTTAGGAAATGGATCGACTACAATTTCAAAAGACGATTTTAATGAAGAAGTGGATTATTTAGGAGCTTCTTTGAATTTTGGTTCTCAAAGTGCTTTTGCCAATTCACTTTCAAAATACTTCCCAAGAATTATGGAATTAATGGCTGATGCTGCACTACATCCAAATTTTACTCAAGAAGATTTAGATAGCGAAAGAGCCAAAGTTCTGGAAAACTTAAAATCTGAAAAGAAAGATGTAAAAGCAATTGCTAGAAGGGTAGAATCTGTACTAGCATACGGTGCTAATCATCCTTATGGAGAGTTTACAACTGAAGAATCTGTAAAAAGTGTAACACTTGATGATGTAAAAACTTTTTACGAAAAATATTTCAAACCCAATAATGCATTCCTAGTGATTATTGGTGATGTAAAAGCTAGAAAAGCTAAGAAATTGGTTAAAAAACTGTTCAATGACTGGGATAATGAAGCAATTACAGCAGACACATATGATACGGCAAAAAATCCAACTTCCACAGAAGTTAACTTTATCAATATGGAAAATGCCGTACAATCAGAAATTAGCGTACAGAATACTGTAAACTTGACAATGAAGGATCCAGATTACTTTCCTGTATTAATTGCAAATAACATCTTAGGTGGTGGTGGAGATGCTCGTTTATTCAACAATCTGCGTGAAGATAAAAAGTTTACTTACGGTTCGTACTCAAGTATTGGAAATAACAGAAAAACAACCTCTCGTTTTAGAGCCTCTGCAAGTGTTCGAAATGAAGTTACGGACAGTGCTGTAGTTGAAATTTTGAAAGAAATAAAAAAAATTACCACGGAATTAGTTTCAGATGAAGAACTCAATAAAGTTAAGGCTAAATATGTTGGGCGGTTTGTAACAGGAGTTGAACGACCATCAACTATTGCAAATTACGCATTAAACATTATTACTGAAGATTTACCAAAAGATTTTTACGAAACCTATTTAGAAAGAATTGAAGCGGTAACCAAAGAAGATGTATTAAGAGCTGCCAAAAAATACTTCCTGAGAGAAAATCTTAGAATTATTGTTACTGGAAAAGGAAGTGAAGTAGCAGATCGTTTAGAAAATATGATGTTTGAAGGAAAAAAAATTCCTGCAAAATATTATGACCAATTCGGTGAGCCAACGAAAAAACCAGAATTCAAAAAGCCAATTCCTGCTGGTGTAACTGCGCAATCAGTAATTGACAATTATATCAAAGCGATTGGTGGAAAAGATAAATTGATGAGTGTTTCGTCAATTGTTCAAGAAATGGGAACTTCTTTCCAAGGAATGGACATGTCAATGAACATGAAGCAAAAAAGTCCAAACATGCTTGCTGTTGATATGAGCATTGCAGGAATGGGATCTGTATTTAAGCAAGCTTTTGATAGTGAAAACGGATACATGGAGCAACAAGGTCAAAAAATGGACATGCCTAAAGAAATGTTAGACGGATTAAAAGCTAAAAAAGGATTATTCCCTGAATTATTCTATAGCGATAGTAAACTTACATTAAAAGGCATTGAATCTGTTGAAGGAAAAGATGCATATATTGTTGAAGTAGAAGATTCAAAAGGAGAGAAAATAATAAACTATTATGATGTGGCTTCTGGTCTGAAAGTTAAAAAAGTTGAAACTGCTAAAGGTCCAAGAGGACAAAAAGTTGTTCAAGAAACTAGCTACGGAGACTATCAAGATATTGACGGTGTTAAATTCCCTTATAAAATGGTTTTACCTATGATGGGACAAAAAGTAGAGTTTACTACAGTAAATGCTAAAATAAACGCACCATTAACGAAGAAAGATTTTCAATAGATAAAATCAACATAATATCAAGAAGCCGGAAGTAGATTACTTTCGGCTTTTTTTATTCACCAAATACACACCGAATAAAATAATAATTCCTCCCAAAATCTGATATACACTTAGCTTTTCACCTGCAAAAACACCCCAAAATATAGCAACAATAGGCATCGTATATGTAACGGAAGAAGCAAATACGGGACTAGAAATTTGAACTAATCTGCTGTAAATAACTTTTGCAATGGCAGTTCCAAAAAAGGATAAAATCACAACATAGCTCAACGCCTCTTGCATTTCTTCATTCGCTAAAATTTGATTAAAAAACCCTGTAGAAATTAAAATCACCAAAGCAGGAATTATAATAATTATAAAGTTTCCTGTTACAATCGCCAAAGCATTGACATCATTCAAATACTTTTTGATCATATTCACATTCAAACCGTAACCAATGGTTGCCATTACTATAAAAACGCTGTACCAATAATTTTGACTTTCATGAAAATTAGCACCTGCAATAATCAACACCAATGCGCCAACCAAACCTATTAGCACTCCTAAAATTTGTTTTTTGGAAACTGTAACACCAAACAACAACATTCCAAAAACAAGGGTGTTTAATGGCGTAAGCGAGTTTAACATACTTGCTACAGCACTATCTAGTTGTTCTTGTGCCAATGCAAATAAAAATACTGGGAATAACGAACCCGCCATCGCAGTCCAAAAAATCCATTTCCACTGTGATTTTTTAATAAGTTTTATCGTATTCAATCCTACAGAAAAGAGAAAAAAAGCAGTCACAGTAATACGCAACGCTCCTACTTGTACAAAACTCAAACCTTTCATGGCTTGATCAATTAGAATAAAGGAGCTTCCCCAAATTAATGACAATAAGGCAAGATAAATCCACTTTAATTTTGCGTCATCCATAAATGTATTTCATTAGACTCTGCAAAAGTCCAACAATTATTTCGAATATTTCATTCATATTTGTTTAATTTTGCAATGCTTGAATAAGCAAAAATTATACAGACTGTATGTTGAGTTATAAAATAAAAGTAAAGATGAAAAAAATACTATTTATATGTGTAATGACATTGGCTATTGTAAGTTGCAAAGACAACACAACACCTAAAACAATTTCAGTTGATACACAAACAAAAACTGTAACTAAAGAAACTAGTAAAGAAGACCTAGCTGCAAACTACAACAAAGCAGAATTTAAAATTGATGGTATGACATGTGCTGTTGGTTGTGCCAAGCGTATTGAAAGTAAATTAGCTGCTATGGAAGGTGTAAAATCTGCTACAGTAGATTTTGAACAGAAGTTAGCAAAAGTGGAATACAACGATGCTAAAGTAGATTTTGAAGCACTAACCAATCAAGTTGCAAAAGTGCCTGGAGAATACAAAGTATCTGATATGAAAAATGTAGAAGCTTTTACAAAATAAGACCATTTTATAAAAGCATAACTACATAGCAAATAACAAACGTTAAAGTCGTCAATTATTGGCGACTTTTTTTATGATTTTTGTTTGATCTTGAAGTTCCCTAAACTACCTTTGTATTCATTATTCTACTCGTGAAAACTATTTGGGCACATATATTTATTTTACTATACGTAACTGCCATGCTACGTCCTGTAATGCCTTTAGCAAACTACATAATCAATCAAAATTATATTGCTGATTTTTTGTGTATCAATAAAGACAAACCTGAACTGGAATGTAACGGAAAATGTTACTTGGCAGACCAACTCAAAAAAGCTGCTGAAGAAAAGGGAAAAAATCTTCCTGCCATTGCTATGGAAGAATATCCAATCGGAATTATAATATTTACTTCATTTCAAGCTACTGAAATAGCTGAAACACACAAAGAAACAAATTTTCAATACCAAAACAGTTACACATTTTCGTATTTGAACTCCGTTTTTCATCCACCAACTTTCAATTCATAAATATACATGCTTTATGCTTTTTCTTAGATGGCTTTACACGATCTAAAAGCACTTATTATGAATTAAAATCAAAAACAATTTTGTTGCACATTTTAATACAATACTCTCGTGTGCAGCAATTTTACACTTAATTAATATACAGATGAAAAATATGATATCTGCTATTCTATTGATAGCAGCAACCTTCGCATACGCACAAAAAACAGAAGACTCAACTACAAAATGGACAGGAAGCAGACCTGACGGACATGCACCAATCTCCGTAATGGGAGATCACACGCATGGGAAAGGCGAAATCATGTTCAGCTACCGTTACATGTACATGAACATGGAAGACCTAAATCGCAGTAGTGAAAATACACCTTTTTCAGATGCTTTATCCCAATACATGGTAACACCGATAAAAATGCCAATGCAAATGCACATGTTAGGCGCTATGTATGCTCCTAGCGACAAAGTAACTTTAGTAGTGATGGCAAATTACTTAACTAGTGAAATGGATCACATAACACGCATGGGTAGAACATTCACTACAGAAACTTCTGGATTTGGAGATACAAAAGTGGCTGCGTTGTACAAATTCTTCAACAAAGATAGACAGCAATTGCACGCACAAATTGGAGTTTCATTACCAACAGGAAGCATTGACGAACAAGATGTAACACCAGCTTCTGCGCCAAATGAAGTGATTTTACCATATCCAATGCAAATTGGTAGCGGAACGTTTGATGGAGAATTGGCATTAACCTATTTAAAGCAATGGAACAAATTCTCTTTTGGAACACAAGCAAGAACTACATTGCGTTTTGGAAAAAATGACAATGATTATCGTTTAGGAAATCGTTACAGCTTGAACAATTGGGCAGCATTTAAAGCTACAGAATGGTTAAGTTTTTCCGGAAGAGTAGAAGTTGGTGCTATCGATAAAATTGAAGGTGTAAATTCGGTATTGAATCCTATGATGGTGATTACAGCTGACACACAAAACTCAGGAATGACTTATGCAAATGCTGGACTTGGCTTCAATTTGTACGCGTTTAAAGGTTCCTTGAAAAATCTACGTTTCGGGTTTGAAGCTGCATTGCCGATCTTCCAGAACATGAACGGAATTCAATTGCGAAACAAAGAAACACTAACATTCGGGTTACAATATGCATTCAAATAGTATTGGACAAACTTCATAATCCACAATAACATTTATATACCATTTTCTCTTGAGAAATAGTTGGGCACATATCTTTATTATTTTATACATCACAGCAATGTTACGCCCAGTGATGCCACTAGCCTATTATGTAATTAATCAAGATTACATAGCTGATTTTTTGTGTATTAATAAAGATAAACCTGAATTGGAATGTAATGGTAAATGCTACTTAGCAGAACAGCTAAAAAAAGCTTCTGAAGAGAAAGAAAAAAATCTACCTGCCATTCAGATGGAAGAATATCCTATTGGCTTTATTGATTTTAGTTTTTTCCTTTCAGAGAAACCGTATATAAAATCTACCACAAACAATATAGGATACTGCAATCACTACAAATTCACGTATTTAAGTCGTGTATTTCATCCTCCAAGTATTTTTCATCTAACATAACAAATTGCATCGCTTTCACAAGAGCGATGTGGCACGCCTAGCAATAGAAAACAAGCTAGGTGTGCCTTCCCTATGTTTAATATTGAAGTCAACAATCTGTATACAACACAAAGATTGCTTAGACTTCTACAACTATAATTCGATGAAAAATATATTTTTTAGTGTTCTACTCGGAATTCTATTCACTTGCAATGCATTTGCACAAACCACATATCAAGGAAACATTACAGACATAAATAAAAAACCAATCTTTAGCGCTACAATAGTATCTGTAAAAAATGCTGAAAAAGGCAGCATGAGTGACGAGAACGGAAACTTCTCTATTACATTGAATGACACAAACACTGTTTATATTTCTATGATGGGATTTGCACGTCAAAAAGTAACTTTAGACGCTTCAAAAACTACACAAATTGTATTAGTAGAAAGTTTTGAAAGTTTAGAGAATGTTATAATTTCCGCCAGTCGCGAGCAACAAAAAAGAGCTGAAGTTCCTGCTTCTGTTTCTGTGCTTACAGTAGAAAAAATACAAGAACGAAAAGCTTTTGGTATTGATCAACTGGTCAATCAAGTTCCTGGTGTGTTTCTTTCTACCTCAACAGCTGCAAGTAACGAGCAACATTTTATGGCAACCAGAACACCAATTTCTACAAAATCACTTTTTTTATATTTAGAAGACGGATTGCCAATTCGACCTGTAGCAGTATTTAATCACAATGCATTATTAGAAATGAACAACACTTCCTTTGGACGTGTAGAAGTATTAAAAGGTCCTGCTTCTAGTATTTACGGAAGTGAATCTGTAGGCGGAAGTTTTAACTTCCTAACCAAAAATCCAACGAAATAACTTTCTGGAAGTGTCGGATTTCAAATCAATGATCTAGGCTTAACACACTATGAATTGGAAATATCCAACTCACCAAATGAAAACTTTGGTTTCTATTTAGGAACACATTATGTACAACGAAAAAAAGGTCCTGTAGGACATTCTGACTATGAAAAATTTGCATTAACATTTAAAACTGTAAATGACATCTCAGACCGTTTTCAATGGATCAATGCATTGACGTTGGTAGATTATCGCTCTGACATGACAGGTTCGCTATCTGAAAGAAACTATTCCGCAGGAAATTACGAAAGCAATCAAACATTTACAGAACGTGATGCCTTAGCGTTTCGTTTTAGAAGTACATTTGAAGCTTTATGGAATGTAAAGCAAAAAACAACATTCAACCTGATTTTTAGAAATAATCAAATGGATCAAAATCCTTCGTACAGAGTGCGTCAATTTCGCAAACAAGGTCAATTGACTGGTTTTGGTTCGGGAGAAGTAAACAGTAACAAATTCAAAAGTTATGTAGGTTTAATTCAACATAAAATCGATTTCAACTTTGCCGCTTCTTCTTTAATTGCCGGAATTACCGCTGATTTTTCACCTCAGAAATACATTGGACAAACTACGAATGTCATTGTAAATCCTGAAACAGGTCTAAACACAAGTTTTACTATAAATTCAAATGATTTTATACTTAATTACGAAGCTGATATTTTTAACTATGCTGGATATCTACAATATGAAATATCTCCTTTAGACAAGTTAAAAATAACTGCTGCTATTCGTTTTGATAAATTCCTATATGACTACGATAATAAAATAGAAAATACTGCTGGTGTTCAAGATACTGAAGTAGATTACGACAATATCTCTCCAAAATTAGGTGTGAATTATAACTTTTCAAATACACTTGGAATCTATGCGAATTATGCTAACGGATTTACACCTCCGCAAACGTCAACACTGTTCAGAAATAGCAGAAATAACGATGCTGGCGGAACTATTTTTGACTTGAATCCAGCCATTTACAACAACTATGAAGTTGGTGGATACTTTGCTATTCCAAACACCTTGCAAGTTGATCTTGCTTTGTACCAACTTGATGGAAAAGATCAATTAATTTCTTTACGTGATGATGAAGGAAACTTTATTCAGAGAAATTCTGGAGAAACGCGTTCACGTGGAATTGAATTAGGACTTACCTATACGCCTTATGACTTTTTAGAATTAAATGCTAGTGGAAGTTATACTACACATGAATACATCTCTTTTTTTGACAACGGAATTGATTATTCTGGGACAGACATGCAAACTGCGCCTAACCTTTTAGCAAATACAACATTAGCATACAAACCTTTTAAAAACTTTAGAGTAGCAGTAAACTATGAACACGTTGGTGATTATAATACAAGTTTTGAAGGACAAGCCGTAATTGGTGAAGCAGCAAATGGCGATGATATTTTAGGAACAACAACTTATGGAGGACATCATATTTTTAATGCACAACTAAGCTATCGCTATCAAAATATTGAAGTTTGGGGACACGCATTGAATCTTTTTGACAAACTGTATTCCGTTCGTGCTTCATACAATCGTTTCCGCGGAGAGAATTCGTATACCATTGGAAATCCAAGAGCATTTCACTTTGGAATTTCATATTCGTTTTAAGAGATGAAAAACGCAAAATTAAATGCTTGGTTATGGAAGTGGCACTTTATTGCAGGAATCATTTCGCTGCCTCTTATCGTGCTACTTTCCATTACTGGCGGAATATATCTGTTCAATGCAGATTATGAACAAAAAACAAAAACTTCACTTCAAAAAGTTGAAGTCGCTGAAAACAGAATAAGTTTTCAAGAACAATTGGAACTGATTACTCAAGAAGTTGGAAAAAAACCAGCAAGTATAACTATTCCAATAGGTAAAAATGAAGCAACCGAGTTTGTATACGGTCGTTTTGGAAAAAAGAAAAGCTTCTTTGTTGATCCATACAAAGCAACTGTTGTAGGAAAATATGCTGCAAAAGACACCAATATGTACAAGGTTCAAAAATTACATGGAGAACTTTTAGGTGGAAGTTTTGGGACAAAAATCGTGGAATTGATTGCAAGTTGGATGGTTGTTTTAATTCTAACAGGAATCTTTATTTGGTGGCCAATTCGAAAGTGGAGCCTAAGAGGTTTGTTTACCTACCGAACAAAACTTTGCAAACGCACTTTCTTTAGAGACTTGCATGCTGTTACTGGATTTTGGATCTCTATTTTATTAGTATTAGTATTAGCTAGTGCATTTCCTTGGACAGATGTTGTAGGTAATAATTTTAAATGGCTGCAAAAAGTTACCAATACAGGATACCCAGAAACTTGGACTGGACGCAAATTGGAGTCTAGCATTGCAGAAAAACCTATTTCTTTGGATGAAATGATTGTTAAAGCAAAAACTCTACAACTCAAAGGAGTCGTTTCTATTGGCATTCCAAAAACTCCCGAAAGTACGTTTAGTGTTTCAAATAAAACTATATATTTAGATGCACAAAAAAAATATCATTTTGATCAATATTCAGGAAAGTTAATTGTGAAAAATAATTGGAAAGATGTCGGAATTCTGATGCGTGGACGGATGTGGCTCATGGCATTTCACCAAGGTGAATTTGGTGCTTGGAATTGGTGGTTGATGTTTGGATTGACCATCATTCTAACTATCATGAGTGTTTCAGCAATTATTTCATACCTATTACGAAAACGAAGAGATTCATGGGGAATTCCGAAAGTTCCTGCAAAATTTAAAGTTGGAAAAGGAATTGTAATTCTCATCATACTATTAGGAATTCTATTTCCTTTGTTTGGCGCAAGTATTATATTGATTTATCTCTATGAGAAGATTAAAGCTCGGCAAAAGTCATTGACTTAAAAATAAGAATCCTCAATTGTAATGATTGGGGATTTTTTTAATGTAATAACAAAACGTGGGTTTCCATCTACATCTTGATTGCGCTCGATGTGACACATAGAAATGATAAAAATATTAACAATTCAAAAGCGTTTGCACTGAGCTTTTCGAAGTGAAATAAGCGTGTCTAATGTTTCCACTCCAAAGATTCTACCAGCTTACGAATGTCTTTTTTAATATACATGACCGCTGGAAAAATAGAATCATAATTAGGTCGCGCATTAAAATATAATGAACCTGTTAAAAAGTGTTTGGTACTATCCGTTACATAAAACTGTGCTTGTGAAGCTGCATTTCCTGAAACCTCATACACCATTCCATATACACCTTGTTCCTTATTTTCATACACCGTTGGATCAATAGCATCTGCTTTTACCGCATGTTCATAAGTGAGTTTTTGCACATCTTCCAACAGTTGATTCAAGTTTCCATTTACAGGCACATACGATAAGTGTATAGTTCCATTTAAGGCAGGATATTCTAAATTGATCCAACAATTATTCTGAGGATCAATGAGAGCAAGTTCATTTTTATCAAATGCATACGGACAATCTGACTGCACTTTTGCATACTTTGGCAAAGGATATTCTAAACTTAAATAACCTTTTGGTTTTGGTAACACTTCACCTTCACAGGAAATAAAAAGAATGCTTAATACTAAAATGATGCTTGCGTAGGGTGTTATTTTCATTCTTTCAGGCTTACTTTTACTTGTTTCAATCGTTTATTGTCAATTACTTCCACAGTAAACGTATAATTACCAAAGTTTATTTTATCTCTTACTTTTGGAAAACCTCTAAAAATTTCCAACACAAAACCAGCAATCGTCTCCGACTCGCCTTTATGCGATTCAAACTCTGAATTATCTTCTAATCCGATTATTTTATAGAAATCTTTTAGGTTCGTTTTCCCTTCAAAGACGTAGTTTTTATCGTCAATTTTGGAATAGTTTACATCTTCATCATCAAACTCGTCACTAATATCACCCACAATTTCTTCAATCACATCTTCTAGTGATACCAAACCAGAAGTTCCTCCATATTCATCAACTACAATCGCCAAATGGATTTTCTTTTCTTGGAATTCACGTAATAAATCGTCTAACTTTTTATTTTCAGGAACAAAATACGCATCACGCAATAGCGGCTCCCATTCAAAGTTTTTGGTGTCTATATGAGGAATCAAATCTTTTACATATAAAATTCCTGAAATATCATCCAAACTCTCTTTATACACTGGAATTCGCGAATAGCCATTTTTTGTAATTTCACTTAAAACTGTCTCAAAGCTCATCCCTTCTTTTAAAGCAAAAACATCCATTCGTGGTTGCATTACCTGTTTAGTATCTGTATTTCCAAACGAGACAATTCCTTGTAGAATTTTCTGTTCTTCTTTGGTGGTTTCATCTTCTGAAGTCAATTCTAATGCTTGTGATAATTGATCCACTGAAAGATTCGATTTTCTTTTCCCCAACTTATTCTGAATTAATCCAGAAACAAAACTCATGGGCATACTAATCGGTGCAAATATTTTATCCAATACATTCAGTGGATATGCCATCATTGCCGAAAACTTATGTTTGTTTCTACTTGCATATACTTTCGGAAGAATTTCACCAAAAAGTAAAATCAAAAATGTAACCACGCCAATTTCAATAACCAAACGAAACCATTCTGGAGTAATTCCATCAAAAAATTTATCGCTAATAGATGCAAACAATAATACTGTTGCAATATTGATAAAATTATTAGCAACTAAAATAGTTCCTAATAATTTTCGAGGTTTCCGAAGTAATTTTGCAGCGAGTCGTAAACGTGCCGATTTAGATTCCTCAGCTTCATTGATTTCGGTTTGTGATAATGAAAATAATGCGACTTCCGCACCAGAAATTAAGGCAGAGCAAAACAATAATATACCAAAAAACACCATCTTAAAAATATCTAGTCCTTCAAGAGACGCTGTAAAGAGTAGTAAACTGGGTTCCGGATCCAAAATCAAACTGATTAATTAAACTTCGATTAAAATGGTAGATCATCGTCTTTCTCAACATGCGTAACTTGTGGCGTATGCTGTTGTGGTTGTTGTACTTGCTGAACTGGTTGCGCAGCTTGATGATTCGTAGTTGTATTTGCAGAAGTATTGGCAGCCGCTGCATTGGATTGCGATTCTTGTTTAGTAGACAAAAATGTAAAGTCAGTCACTTGAATTTCTGTCGTATAACGCATTTGCCCATCTTCTCCTTGCCATTGTCTATTTTTCAAACGACCTTCTACATATATTTTGTCTCCTTTGCTTAGATATTTTTCACAAATTTCTGCGGCTTTGTTTCGCACTACAATATTATGCCAATCTGTGTTTACGACACGTTCGCCTGTTTGTTTATTTGTATATGAATCGTTGGTTGCTATCGGGAAACGTCCAATACAACCGCCACCTTCAAAGTAGTGCATTTTTACCTCATCTCCCAAGTGTCCTATCAACATTACTTTATTTAGTGTTCCGCTCATTGTTTAAAATTTATGTGTATGATCAAATGTACTAAAAAACCATTAAAAATTGAATTCTTCTATAAAGTTTCCAATTAGTATGGGTACTGGATATTTTCGAATTTCTTGCAAAAGTATTCCATTTTTTAAATTATCGGTCGTTTCTACAATCCAAAATGTAGTATGTAAGTGTTGATGCGATAATTTATGGACTTTTTCTTTTTTATTAAATGCCGTGATGGAGAAGTTTTCTATTTGAAGTACATCTTTTATTGCTGATTGATGCAAAGTGATATCTTTTACTGCTTTTTCTGTTTCTACCAAAGGAAATTGATACAATCCTTGCCAAATACCTTTTCCTTTTCGTTCCTCCAGAAGCGTCTCGGATTGGTTTGAAACTACTACGAGATAATTAAACCAGCGATGTTTTACCTTCGTCTTCTTCAACTTTACAGGCAACATCCCTACGCGCTGATTTTTCAATCCTTCACAACTTTCGTTTACAGGACATATAATACAGTATGGACTTTGCGGTTTGCATTGTACGGCACCAAACTCCATAATAGCCTGATTAAAATTGGCAGGATCATCTTCATCGATCACTTCAAAAGCCAATTCTTTAAACTTTTTGATACCTTCCGTACTATTAATAGGTGTATCAATATCAAAATAGCGCGACAAAACTCTATATACATTTCCATCTACTACAGGCGCAACTTCATCAAAACAGATGGAAGCTATAGCACTTGCAGTATAATCTCCTACACCTTTTAACTTCAAAAGTGCTTTATAATTATTTGGAAATTCACCATTATAATTAGTAACAATATCTTTTGCGGTAAAGTGTAGATTTCGAGCTCTCGAATAATAGCCCAATCCTTGCCATAATTTTAACACGTATGATTCTTCGGCTTTCGCTAGATCGTATACAGTAGGAAATGCTTCCGTAAACTTCTCATAATAAGGCAATCCCTGAGCTACACGGGTTTGTTGAAGCATAATTTCAGACAGCCAAATTCGGTATGGATCTTTCGTTTTTCGCCATGGTAAATCGCGTTTATTTTGCAAATACCAGTGTGTAATTTCTTTGGAAAAGTTCATCAAATCAAAATAATACACAAAAATAAATGTTTATATCGTTAAATTTTAATCAATTAGAACATAAATATTATCTAATTAATTATATATTTGCATCCCTTAATTTTATATAACGAATAAACAAAATATATTAAAATGACGAAAGCGGACATCGTAGCAAAGATTTCAGAAAAACTAGGAATGGAAAAGAGTGAAGTACAGGCAACTGTAGAAACTTTTATGGAAGAAGTAAAGAACTCTTTAGAAGGAGGAGACAATGTTTACTTAAGAGGATTCGGTAGCTTTATCATCAAAACTAGAGCTGAGAAAACAGGAAGAAACATCTCTAAGAATACAACTATTAAGATTCCTGCACACAACATTCCTGCATTCAAGCCTGCAAAAATCTTTGTTGAAGGAGTGAAAGACAACGTTAAAGTAAAGTAATTAAAAGAATACAATTTATTAATTAAAAACATAGAGCATTATGCCAAGTGGTAAGAAAAGAAAAAGACACAAGGTGGCTACGCACAAGCGTAAAAAAAGAAGAAGAGCCAACCGTCACAAGAAGAAGTAGTTTTCTATAAACTACTTCTTTGTTTTATACGTAAAACAAAACAACGTTCTTTGAAAAAAATTACATATTAAAGTAAGTACTACTGTCTTGTGCTTACATTCTTAGTATGTACATTTATTAGGTAAAAACAATACCTGTGAAAATTGTTTAATCCATCTGTACATTTATGTATGGATAAAAATTGAATCAGAGTGAATAAAGAATTAATTATTAGATCCAATTCCTCTGAAGTTGATTTTGCCTTGCTAAAGGATGGAAAACTTATTGAATTACATAAGGAAGCAGACAATAATGATTTTGCAGTTGGAGACGTATTTCTTGCCAAAATAAGAAAACCCGTTTCAGGACTCAATGCAGCTTTTGTGAATGTAGGCTATGAAAAAGATGCCTTTTTACATTATCATGACTTAGGTCCACAACTTCTTTCCTTATTAAAATTTATAAAACGTGTAAGCACAGGTAAACTAAAAGATTATACTTTAAAAAACTTTCCGTTTGAACCTAATATTGATAAAAATGGTAGCATCATGGATGCGGTAAAAGCCAATCAATCAATATTAGTACAAATTGTGAAAGAGCCAATTTCGACCAAAGGTCCTAGAATTAGTTCGGAACTTTCTATAGCAGGACGATATATTGTACTTGTTCCCTTTTCGGAACGTGTTTCCATATCGCAAAAAATAGAAAGCAAAGACGAGAAAGACCGATTAAAACGTTTGGTACTCAGTATCAAGCCTAAAGGTTTTGGCGTTATTGTACGTACAGTAGCTGAAGGCAAAAAAGTAGCTGAATTGGACAAAGACTTACAAAATTTGTTGACTAAGTGGTCAACAATGTGTAAAAAATTGTATAAAGCAGATCATCCTTCGAAAGTATTAAGTGAAATGAACAAAGCGTCTTCTATTTTAAGAGACATATTTAATGAATCATTCACAGGAATTCAAGTCGATGATGAAGATCTTTTTTATGAAATTAAAGAATATGTGCACAAGATTGCACCAAAAAAAGAGTCTATTGTAAAATTGTACCAATCTAAAGTTCCACTCTTTGAAAAATATGGAGTAGAACGACAAATTAAAACCTCTTTTGGAAAAACAGTTTCCATGAGTAAAGGCGCTTATTTAGTAATAGAACATACCGAAGCGTTACATGTTATTGATGTAAACAGCGGAAACCGTTCCAACAAAGCCAAAACACAAGAGGACACTGCATTAGAAGTCAACCTAATTGCCGCAAAAGAAATTGCTAGGCAACTACGATTACGCGATATGGGAGGAATTATCGTAATCGACTTTATCGATATGACCAATGCAGAACACAGAAGAACTCTATTTGATCATTTGAAGGCAGAAATGAAAGATGATAGAGCGAAACATAAAATATTACCTCCAAGCAAATTTGGTTTGGTACAAATTACGCGACAACGAGTACGACCAGAAGTAAATATTAAGACACGTGAACAAAACCCTAATGGAAATGGTAGCGAAGTGGAAGCACCAATTGTTCTTGTCGATAAAATTACAACTGATCTAGAAAGAATTTTAGCCAAAAAAGAAGGCTTAAATGGAGTTACGCTCAACACACATCCGTTTATTGCGGCGTATCTCACAAAAGGATTTCCATCCATCCGTTTTAAATGGTTCCTAGAACACAAAAAATGGGTAAAAATATTACCAAGAGACGCTTACACGTATCTAGAATATCGTTTTAAAGACAAAAACGATGAAGTTTATAACTAACAAAAAGCGACCAAGTTTGGTCGCTTTTTTTGTTTGTTGTTTTTGACACAACTAAAAATAACTTCCCTCCAGTTGTTAATTAATCGAATCAATTGTGCACGAGAGGTAAGTGTCGTAATCTCAGAATTATCAGAAAGATTAATAGCCCTTTCGCTCGTAAGGTCGGTAATTTTTGCTGTTTGATTTACAGAGATGACATGCACTACATCTTGCTTGTCGGTCACGGTTATAAATTTTGGCTCCATGTATATTTGTATTCAATTCTTTATTTAACTTATTAATATTGAAATAAATCTAAGTGTTTTTTAAATTCAAAACTAGGGTGTTTTTCCTAAAAAATACTACATAGTATATCTGCCTTTTACGAGTAGCCTCTTTGTTTTTTAGTAACTTTATACAGTAAAACAATACCATGAAAAACAACAACCTACTTCTATTGCACGGCGCTTTGGGAAGCAAAGTACAATTAAAAGCCCTGCAAAAACTTTTAGCAGACGATTTTAATGTGCATACACTTAACTTAGAAGGTCATGGCGGACGCGTTTCCAATGATGAGTTTGACATGGAACGATTTGCCGGCAATGTCTTTGAAAAACTTCAAACACTCGGAATTTTCAAAACAGATATTTTTGGCTATAGCATGGGCGGTTATGTTGCGTTGACTTTTGCAAAAAAACATCCAGAATTGATTAATAATATTGTAACTCTTGGCACAAAGTTTAATTGAACCTTGGAAAGTGCACAACAAGAAGTCAGAATGTTGAATCCAAAGAAAATTGAAGAAACTGTAGCAATACAAATTTTCACTAAAACTTTTTCTTTGCTTGTTAACTCAGTAAAAATTCGTGTTTACTCATTTATATTTTACTTGAACAAAGATTTACACTACTTTTAAGCATAAAAGTTACCAAAACCAATCCATTATGAAGAAGATACTCACTCTTTTATGCGCTGTGTTCATTGCTACGATAAGTTTCGCGCAAAGCACACAAAAAGTATTATTCAAATTTGATAAAAATTATTTCGAAGCCGTTGACAAATGGGTTGTTTATGCGAGTGAAGAAGGAGATGCCAAATTAGGTTTAGGTTTTATTTACATAGATGAAGAAGCTGGTTTTACCTTAAATCATGAGCGTGAAATTTCTATAACTCCTAGCGGATTAAAAAACTGCAATGGTCTTAAAAATACTAACATCAAAATGAGACTTACACCAAATTCTGCAAAAGTTAGCATTTTAACTACCGAACAAATAAAAGAACTAGGTTTACCCGAACAGCCTGAATGGTTAAAAATCTACAAAAGAAATTCAGAAAAAGTGTCCTATTTAAAAAGCATAGGATATTATTACAATCATGTTGGCGCTAGTAAATTTGCCTTAGTTCCACTATTAAAAGCGTATGAAAAAGAGCCGCATTTTAATGGATTGGAGTTTGAGCTATCGTATGCATATAATGCAATTGGACAATTTAAAAAAGCCATTACGGTATTAGAAAAAGCCATTCATAACAATCCTAATAATTATTATTTCTTTCGCGAATTAGGCTTTGCCTATAAAAATTTAGACCGAGTTGATGATGCTGAAAAGGTGTATAAAAAAGGAATTTCGATTTCAGATAACGACTTTGAAAAGAGCGAAATGGCTGTAAATATGGCACAAACTTATTTTCAACTTCGCAATAGCGCTAAGTTTGACGAATGGGCAAAATTGACACGAAAGTATGCTGAAAAAGGATCGCGTTATGCCCAATTTATTGACTATTTTGAAAGTAAGTGGGATAAAAAGTAACTTTACCCAATTAGAAATTCTCAATATATTTCATGCTTTTCTTAGTACAATCTAATATTTATTCAGATCCAGATCACAATCGTATTTTTGATGCGTTGTATGATTTGAATATTCCTTTTGAAAAAATTGAATTGAACTCAGAAACCCAAGAAATTACCGTAAAAAAGGATCGCAATGATGTTTTTGTATATGGTTCTGTAAAGCTCGCACGACTTGCTAAAGCGAATACTAATTGGTATCCAGGTTCATTCTATGGAGGAAATCATCTATATAAAATCTATTCGGAATACTAAAAAGAAAATTTACTGAATTACGATGTAGAAGTGTTTCAATTTGGCGATACTATTTATTGGAAACCGAACGAGCAAAAATTTATTAAACCGTATAAAGATGCTAAGATTTTTACAGGAAAAGTATTTACCAAAACCAAATGGACTGACTTTGTTGAAAATTCACTGGAAAATCCTAAAACACCATTACTAAACGCAAAATCGTTGGTACAAGCTTCTATTCCAAAAGAAATATACAAGGAAGCACGTTTGTGGATTGTTGGCGAGCAAATTGTAGCAGCAGTGTATTACAAGTTCAATGGAGATATGGTTTTTGAAGCCGAGGTGGCGGAAGAAGGTATTGCTTTTGCCAAACAAATGATTGCCATTTATGAAGTAGCTGAAGCCTTTGTGATGGACATCTGTTTGACAAATTACGGTTGGAAAATTGTTGAAATCAACTGTATCAATAGTGCTGGTTTTTATCCAAACCTCAACGTACACAGTTTGGTAAAGGCGTTGAATATTTATTTTTCAAATTAATTCTACTGTATGAATTCTCCGCATCCATTCAGCCAACCTATTAGTAACGCACAAAAAAACATTCTCAAAGGCAATATTCATTTCACACAATCAAAAGGGAAATGGACTATTGAAGTTACTGCTGTTTGGAATAAAAGAATTAACAAAATAACGATTAAAGCAAGAAATTCAGAAGTAACTTATAATTTCCCTTGCTGTAAAATTTTTAAAAGTACATTTCTAACACTGATTTCGTATGTAAATTTCGGACGAACTGAAGCCTACAGTTTTCAAGGGGAAAAAAGTATTTTCTCTGAAACAATACTCAAAAGCAAAACTACAATTCCACTAATGGAAACTAAAAACCCAATCATTGAGTTAAAAGATTCTTTTCTTATTTTTTCTGGCGGAATTCGTTCAAAAGACCATAAGAGTCTCTCAAATATATTTGTTTTAATAGATGTTTTATTAAATAAGATGAATCAAGCAATTGCCAACTCAAAATAAATATTACTAACAAAAAACTACTTCGACCTAAAATATACAAATGGATTGAGTAAAAAAGTATATGAGTTTTTATTTTTACATCAAATTTAATGGAATTAAAAACTCATGAAACTACTCTGTTCTTGGTCTGGCGGGAAAGATTCTTGCTATGCATTGATGCAAATGCAACAAAAACCAACTGTTTTATTAAATGCTTTAAATGAAGGAGGAGAAATAAGTCGTTCTCACGGACTTTCCAAAGCAATATTAAAAGCACAAGCAGATGCCTTAGGAGCTTCTATACATTACATCTCTGCAACTTGGAGTAATTATACCAATAAGTTTATTGAGAAGCTTAAAACGCTTGCAAATCAATATGAATTAACTCATGCCGTTTTTGGTGATATTGATATTGAATCGCACCGCGAATGGGAAGAATGTGTATGCAAAGCTGCTAATATCAAGTGTAATTTGCCGCTTTGGCAACAAGATCGTAGCACACTTGTTAACGAAATGATTGATGCTGGAATTGTCGCCATGATTGTTTCCTGTAATGCTGACCTAGGCTCAGACTTTTTAGGCAAAATCATCAATCAAGAAACTCTGGCTTTATTAGCCAAAAAAGGTGTTGATGTTTGTGGTGAAAATGGTGAGTTTCACACTGTTGTTTTAGACTGTCCATTGTTCAGTAAACCTGTTGAGGTTGTACAAGGAGCAAAATTAGTCAACGGAACTGAATATCATTTTTTGGAGTTATCACTTAAAAGCTAATTTATGAAAGACTATATTCAACTGAAAGATATACCTCAAGAAACATTAAAAAAAGCAGTACATTTCTTAATTCCTGAAATGAAAATTGAAGTTGCAGAAATATATAAAAGTAACGATAATTTAGACTTCATTATCATCTTTCCAAAAGGCATTACAAATGAACTTTTTATATTTTTTTATTGCGCTCTAATGGCAAAAGATACCGCCAATGCTAAGAATCTTTTAGGCTGGTTTTTTGCAAATGATGATATGACAAAGCCAAATGCAAAAGGAGCTGATTTTGGAAAATTTTCTAGTACTAATTTCTCCAGACGCATCATGATTACACCTAATGGTGACGAAAAGGGAAATTTTCATCAACATGGAATTATTGAAACTGGTGTAGAAATCCATTTTGGCATGGATGGAATCTTTAAAACGCTTACAGAAACACAACTAACTTACATTCAACCTAAACAAAACTTAGCAGAATACACAAAAATAGATCGCATAGAAAAACCTATTTCTAAAAAAGCAGAAACAAAAGGTTGCCTTGGTGTAATAAGTAGTCTTTTTGGTTTTTGATTGAATTTATCGTGTAATCTTCTTCGTCAGCGGACCTTTTTCTGTATCAATCACAACTACATACACACCAGAAGCTTGCTCACGAAGTGATACTTTCTGATTCATATCTGTAGTAGTTCCTATCAATTTCCCCATCATTGAATATACGTTGACACTATTAATAACACTTCGTGTACGCTGCTTGATTTCAATTTCTTTGTTCGTATTCAAGTACACCGCTACAGCATCTTCTGCGATAAGTTCTTCTTCATCACTTAAAACAGAATTGATAAATTGCAATTGAAATCGGTTTGGATACATCCCATCGGTCGTTGTAAATGTGTAAGGTGCTTGTTTTAAATTGTGTGTAATATTTAAGTCTAAATCTTTCAAATATACTTCAACTACAGCTGTATTTAACACACCTTCTATTTGACTAATACTAATGGTTACATCTCCTAAAACAGCAGCATCATATCCTAACGGAACAACATCTGTATCTTCAAAAGCTGGTCTTCCCTGAATTCCATATTGATGCGTATCATCTTTGGAATAGAATCGCAAGTAATTAAAACCATTTAAACGAATTCCATCATACAATCGGTCTTTTTGCAACGTTGCTTCTTCAAAAAATCCAATTAAAATTTGACTAAACGCACCATCAGCATTGGTAAGATTCAACCAAATTCGGTCGCGCTCTTGTGAAGCTTGCATTATATTTTCAGCACTGCTCGGTCTAAAAAAGTCATTATTGCTATAGGTATTGCTTCGCATACTATTGTTAAATGTCACAGTTCCAGCCGTAATTGCTTCTATAAAAAATCCTTGCCCAGAAGCAATAAACCCAGTTGGCACTGTACTTCCACTGACAGAGCTCGTACCAACTCCACCTGAAGCATTGTACATGGCGTAATCGTCTGTACTGTAGTTGTACAAATCTGGTCCCGGATTTGACATGGAAGCATCGTCTACATGCGTCCAAAAATAAAGTGTCCCTGTAATGTTTGTATTTAATGTCACAAAATCGTCTGCGCTGATTGCTGACGGATATGGATTTCCAACAAAATTCCAGTCGTCATCTGTATCAGTAGCATCTGCACTTAAGCTGATTGGTGATGTTACAACTCCATTATTTACTTCGCCACTAAACGTAATATTTTCTGTTCTTGGAAAACTTCCCGTAGTTGGTCCCATAGAAGCATAACCAACACCAGGTGTCATCGTATTTCCTGATAAAACGTATGTCCATACATCATCATCGTCATCAATTTCATCATTATCTAAATCTTCAAAATTAGCAGCTACATAACTATAGGTTCTATCCAAACGCCACGTTCCTAAAGCAGTTCCAAAAGTTGTACTTGTCACTGGCGACGACCAATAAGTGTAATCGTATTGTTCAAAAGAAGTGGTTGTTTTTTCGACATTTACAATTCCTGTTCCATTGAGAGTAACTGTCCCAGAATCGTCAACCATAATTAATGAGCCTTCGTGTTCAACATCCAGAATTCCAGTAGTATTTATGGTTAAATCATTCTGAATATCCATATACGTTCCCGCTGGAATTGTTGCCGTTATGCCGCTATCTACAGTCAATGAACACGCAATTAAATTACCATTGGTTGAAGTATTGTAATTTCCCGATAGTACTGCTATTCTCGATCTATCTGAAGTTCCATTACTCCAAGAAGAACCATTCCATGTGGTTGTTCCTTCTTCATGTTCTCCTAAATACGGGTTTGTTCCAGACACTGGATTTTCTACTTCTGTATCTGTAAATTCTACCCAATCGTTAATGTCAAAAGTTGTAGAAGGTTCTGAAGATATACACGAATTTCGCACAAAGCATCTACGGTCTCCCCAAGTAGTTCCATCACCAATAACATCTACTCTATTTGCCCAAGTATTACTATCTATTGTTGTTGATATAAGTACAATATCATCTCCACTAAATAAACTTGCTGTAGAAGGGAAATCGAATGTAGGATTACCATCATATCCGACTTCTCCAGGTGAAGCATAGGCTGGTAATACTGCAGAATCTTCTCTATAACGTCTTACCTCTCCAACTGCCATATCTGTAGCTATTAATATATTATTGTTGAATGATGGAGAAGCAGTATTCGAAGGATCTGCTGCTGAAGGATTGTCTGCATCAGCATTGTTTAAAACCACAATAAAATAGGTGTTTGCTGGAATTATACTACCACTTACATTTTTTACTTCTATCCATTTATTAAATGATGTTCCTTCGTAATATTGCGTGATCATAATGTCGTTTGAACCTGCGCCATCATTGTCTGTAATGGTTAATGTATGTGTTGAATTTGTTCCAATGGAATGCGTAGTTCCTCCTGAAACATTCTGTAAGTTTAAAATCACGGTTTCGCTAGGCTCTACAATCGCATCATCATTTGATATATAAATCGTTACACATTGATTCGCTGAAGATCCTCCTGGAAATGTAAGAGTTACAGGAAACGAGATTGCTGCAGGTGTTCCTGCACCATCATCATAATCTGTTCCATTGGTTGCTGTACTTCCTCCATCGAGTGCAACTTCGACTGTTGTTGCAGATGAGCCACTTGGATTTGTAATGGAAACACAAACATCTATAAATACTCCATCTTCCGCTAAGGTGGAGGTTGTAGCTACAAATTCAACTTGTGTACTGGCACAAGGAGAAGTTAATGAGTTTGTGCCTGGAGAACCGCCAATAGTTACTTCTTGCCAATTGGTTCCAGTATCGGAATTATCCATCGTAGCATCAATGACATGCAAAGAAGCATCATTTCCATCAGCTCCATCGGCATCATCATACGTTACTACATCGGCAACTGATGCTCCGTCTGCAGCAAATAAGATAATTGTATCTGTAGAATTTAACAGATTATTGGTACTATTTGTACTGGCATCTTCACCTTCATCTGGCGTAAAATTACATCCTGAATTGTACGTTCCATCGCCATTACTTCCAAGAGAAACTGTAATACAATCTCCATCAGCTAGCATTGTACTAGCCCCAAATGTATGTTCAGTAGTTCCTCCTACATCAATAATATATGAACTAATATTTTGAGAGCTTCCTGACACATTACAGATTTCTATCCACTCATCATCTGTTCCAGAAGTATTGTACATAATTTCTGTGATTACTACATCAGCTGTTGGTGGTGTATTTATGGTTAAAATTCCAGAATTATATGTTACTGGATCCCAAAAATTCCCCATATTATCTGCTAAAATTCCCCCATAGGTAAAATCGCTGTTATTGATTCTAAAACGACTTGCATAATAATAAGTTCCAACGGCTAATGAAGAACCTATTTCTGCTGTATATTGATCGTTATTTCCAACATCAGAATCGTATGTAGCTGCAACCCAAGTCCAACCTCCATCAACTGTTGGGTCATTATCTGTTGTATTATACCCAATCCATGCTTCTGTATTGGCGCCTTCCCCAGCTGCATCTGTAATTCCCGGCTCATATACTTGCGCATATACATTAAACGTATTTCCTTGGGTAATTGTGGCAGTTTTTGGGAAATCTACGTTACAAAAATCAGCGATGACTGGATCTATTGTTAGTTGTACAGAATCATTACTCCAAACTCCGCCAGAACCTCCATACGTAAAGTTACAACTATTTAATCTGAAACGACTCGCATAGTAATAGGTTCCTGTAGGCAATGCGGCGCCTATTTCAGCACTAAATTCATCATTATTTCCAGCTTGCACATTGAATGTTGCTGCAACCCAAGTCCATCCAGCTCCTGAACTAGGATCGTTATTTGTTGTATTGTAACCAATCCATGCCTCTACTCCTGTTCCTGCTCCAGCTGTTTCAGTAACTCCAAGTTCATATCCTTGCGCAAATACTGTAAAATTATCTCCGACTGTTATTGTTTGTGAGGTTGTTGGAAATTGTATATTTACAAAATCCATGGCATCTGTACATGAAGAACTTACGGTTCCATTTACGATAATATCATTACCAGAACCTTCAAATCCTCCTGAGCCACCATTAGCTTCTGCCCGACCGTATATTCTATATGTAACTGCAGCTGTATTTCCTATTTGATTTACGATAAATGTTATTGTTTGCACACTTGTATTGTCGGCAATCGCCATTTCAGTGTCAATATTGGCAGCATAGTTGTCTACTGAACTACGCAAGGCAATTCCCCTGAGTCCAGTTCCTGAACGTTGTACATTGAACACTATGGTGGTTACATCAAATTCATAACCACTATTTGGCGTGATTGTAAATTCCATGTAATCATTTCCTGAAACTGCATTTGCGATGCTTGTTGTTGCCCAAGAAGTTGCATTAAATCTGTTTGCATTGTTCGATGCTGTTAATCCACTACCTCTCGTTATTGTAGAGCTAGATAGGTTAGCATTATTTGAGTTTGAGTTTGCCGAAAGCTCATTTCCTGATAAGCCATTAAAGTCAAATGTTAAAATTTGAGCTTGTCCAATAAAACAGATTAGAAAGAAGAAAACAGGGGCTATTTTTCTTTTCATATAGCAACATAATTTATACCCCACAAAAATACTAGATTAAAAGTCAATTATCAAAAGTGCAAAAACTTGTCTCTGTAAATAAATAGTTATTCTTTTGTAAACTCGTATGGAAAAGAAGTCTTATTCAGTTATCGAAGCTACAGTAAAGCTGCAACAGTTTTGTGCATATCAAGATCGTTGTCATAAAGAAGTTGTGGAAAAGTTACAAAAAATGAACATGATTCCAGCAGCAATTGACATGATTGTAACGGAGTTGATTCAGGATAATTTTTTAAACGAAGAACGTTTTGCCAAAAGTTTTGCCAGAGGAAAGTTTAGAATTAAAAAATGGGGACGTTTACGCATTATTAGAGAATTGAAGTTTCGAAATATTTCAAAATATAATATTGATATTGCGCTGAAAGAAATTGAAGAAACGACCTATTTAGACACACTTGATGAATTGGCTAAAAAACGCGCAAAAGCTGTTAAAGAGACGAATCTATTTAAGCGAAAAAAGAAAATTGCCGATTATTTATTGTATCGCGGCTGGGAATCGAATTTAGTATATGAAAAGATTAATGAATTGGTGAAATAACCTTTTACAACGCAATATTATTTTTGCGATGTGTTCTTACGATAGCTTCTTCATTTTTCCAATCAATCCACTTCTGACCTTTCATTCTACGCATCAAATTGTCATAGTGTCTCATCACAAAAATATTATAGATCGCTTTTCCTAAATTTTTTGGTTTTCTAGCAATAGCGCGCAAACTCATAGAGAAACCTGGCGTAATGTATTTCATATAATGCCACCAACCTTCTGGCATATATAGAACATTTCCATGTTCTAGATTTGCAATGTGCCCCTGCGCTTTTTGTAATGCAGGCCATTTTTTAAAGTCAGGATTTGAAAAATCAATATCTTCTCTTACAATCAAAGAATGTGGAATTTTGTAGAGAAAATCGCTTTGTTTTTGATCGAATAGAATACACTGCTTTTTACCTTCAAAGTGAAAGTGAAAAATATTGGCCAAGTCAATATCATAGTGCATAAACGTATGCGAATCTGTTCCTCCAAAGAATAGCATTGGTAAGGATTTCATTAACTTTAGTCCAAAATCAGGATATGAGAAATCATCTTGTAAGGATGGTACTTCTTTTAAAATATTCCACAAGAAAATTCGATATTTAGTAGGTTCAAGCTTCAGTAAATCTACGTATTCTGACATTTTCATTTTGGCATGTGGCTCATTAAAACCATCTTTATAGTCTACAGGTCTATCATCATATAACGGCACTTCTTTATCGCCCGCTATTTCTTTCATGTAATCCAAACTCCACTTGGTGTATGCAGGCCAATCTTCTATAAAATTTTCTATCACCACAGGCTTCTGTGGCTTAAAGTAATTGTTTATAAAGTCTTCTTTGGTAATTGTTTTAACCCTTGGAATTTCTTGCAGATTCAATTTCAAAATTCTAACGTTTATTCTAGCTAAGTTAATAAATTGTTATGAAATGAAAAATATAGTCGTAATAAAAAAGAGCTCATTACAAGCTCTTTTTTTTATTCTAGTTACCCTTTTACATTTTCAGGTTTAGAAGCTTTTTCGGGCTTGACTACCTCATCTCCATTTATAATTTCATCAATTTTGAGCTTAATTTTCTTTTCTTTTCCTTTTTGCTTGGCAATCTCATTACGCTCAATTGTATGCTCAGGTCTTGACCATTTTGGCTTTTCTCCTAGCGATTGATATTGAGAATCTTCTGCTTCTACTGTTTGAGGTTGCACCTTTTTTGTAAATGGTTTTTGAGGATTTAAACCTAACAACTTAAACATTTTCATGTCTTCATTTACATCAGGATTTGGCGTTGTCAATAACTTGTCTCCAGCAAAAATAGAGTTGGCTCCTGCAAAGAAACACATGGCTTGTCCTTCACGACTCATACTTGTTCTACCTGCAGATAAACGTACTTGCGTTTCTGGCATTACAATTCTTGTCGTTGCTACCATACGAATCATTTCCCATATCTCAACTGGTTTTTCGTTTTCTAAAGGTGTTCCATCAACAGCTACTAAAGCATTGATTGGCACTGATTCTGGTTGCGGATTTAAAGTCGATAATGCTACAAGCATTCCTGCACGATCTTCAGTTGATTCTCCCATTCCTATAATTCCACCACTACAAACTGTAACATTCGTTTTACGAACATTTTCAATCGTTTCTAAACGATCTTCATATCCACGTGTAGAAATGACTTCTTTATAATATTCTTCCGAAGAATCTAAATTATGATTGTAGGCATATAATCCAGCTTCTGCTAGACGTTTTGCTTGATTTTCAGTCACCATTCCTAATGTACAGCAAACTTCCATATCCAATTTATTGATCGTACGTACCATTTCTAATACTTGATCAAATTCTGGTCCATCTTTTACATTTCTCCATGCTGCTCCCATACACACACGTGAACTTCCAGAAGCTTTGGCACGCAATGCTTGTGCTTTTACATGACTTACTTTCATTAAATCATTTCCTTCAATGTCGGTGTGATATCTTGCTGCTTGCGGGCAATATCCGCAGTCTTCTGAACAACCTCCTGTTTTTATAGATAGTAAAGTGGAAACTTGTACGGTATTTGGATCGTGATGTATTCTGTGTATTGTTGCTGCTTCATACAGCAACTCCATCATAGGTTTATTATAGATTTCTAAAATTTCTTCTTTCGTCCAATTGTGTCGTATGTTGCTCATAAAAAAGTTAATTTGGTGACAAAAATAGTTATATCCATTTAGATTCTGCCTCTGTAGCGTCTAAAATATCAATTTTTAATATTTCTGCTATTTGCTTTGCTACTTTAAAAGCATCTTCTTTGTCGGTTGTAGAATAGGCTTTGATGCGATGATTTCCGTTATAGAACAGGTTTAATACAATAACATCATTCTTAACAGTTGCTTCAGCAGTGAGCGCTCTTACTTTTGCAGATTCGGTTGTACTGAATACAGAAATATAGTCTATTTCAGGTAAATCTTCCCATTTTCCGTACCTGATTCCAAACAGCTCCATAAAGTTTCTATAGCGTTGTATGTCAAGTTCTATTTCTGATCCATCTTTATTAAAAAAGAAAATAGACATTCCACAGAAAATCATTCCAAACAAATTCCCAGTAACAAGCCATGCTATTCCCATAAAGAAAAACGCAACGCCAAACACATAACGCATGATTGGCACTTTTCTTTTGAGTACTATTCTATTATTTTTCATTTATGAAATCTGTAAACAGTTGATAAAATTTCTCTGGCTCTTCTAAGTACGGATTGTGTCCGCTTTGCTCAAACATGACAAATTTTGCTTGTGGCATGAATTTCTTGTATTGCACTGCAAATTCAGGTGTAGAAACACCGTCATAACGCCCTGCAACCACTAAGGTTTTTGGTTTTACATTTTTTAATTCTTTGCGATAGTCTTGATAGATCATACTTCCAGAAACATCAAAATCTCCATCTTTTCCAATGATTGCAACATATACATCATTTGCCCAACTTCTGTGTTTGTACGAGGGTGAGTTTAGCTTGAGTTTTGTGTTGTGATAGTATATATATTTTGTTGGAAAACTTCCATATACTTTCATAAATTCAGGATCACTAGAAACATAGCCTAGCGCACGCAACGAGTCTACCTTTTTCCACTTTTCAGGGAAGTGCGTCTTTGCATAGCGATTGTAACTATCACAGTTTGCTTGCCACATGGCTCCGCTGTGAAAACCATTAATCAATACCATTTTGTCAACATTGTTTTTGTATTTGATAGCATACGCTTGTGCAGGAACTGTTCTGTAGGAATGTCCTACTAACGATATTTTTTTGAATTTTAAGAGTTTGCGTAATTTTTCAATGAGTTCTACATCATTTTCTACCGAATATTCCGACACATTTTTTGCATTATCACTTTTTCCTCTCCCCAAAAAATCAAAAAAGACCACTGTATGCGTTTTGTAGTAGTGTCCAAAGTTCCCTTGCATATAATCGTGAGAGTTTCCGGGTCCGCCTGGCAAAAAGAATATTGGATCGCCAGTTCCTTTGACTTCCACATTGATTTTATAACCATCAATTGTGTAGAATTTTGATTCAAATTTGTTAAAAATGTCAGGATCTTGTTCTCCTAAAATTGTGGTAGAATAGACAAATAAAAAGAGAGTAAAAACGCGTAACAGGAATTTCATACAAATGATTTATTATAAATATAGTTATTTGACTACAAAATAGAAATTACGTTACAGGAAAGAAAAAAACAACCACAAGTTTTAAAATATTAGACAAAAAAAGCCTTGAAAATTCAAGGCTTTATATACATCTTATTTACAGTTTATCTTCCTTGAGATTCAGTACATGCTTGTCCGTGTGTTGCGTCTTCTCCTGTGGCTCCTAAATCTTGATCTGTCTCTCCGTGTTCAGTATCAGTAGGGATACTTGAACCCCCTTTAATATGATACATATCTATTGGATTGATTCTTGAGATTATTACTTTTTTTAAACTGATTTTTCTCGATTGTTTCTTCATAATTTTAAATATTTTCAAAGTTAATAAGCCCAAGATATATTTAGATTCTAAATTAATAAAAATATCCTACCCTATTTCAATCAAAATAGGGAGTTTATTAGTTCTCAGAAGCATCCATTTTATTGAGTTGCTTGATATAATAGGAAGGATTTAGCTCTATTTTCTTTTTAAAGTGTTTTACAAACGAATCAGCACTTTTATAACCAATTTCTGTGGCGATCGCTTTGATAGAAAACATCCTAAATTTTTCATCATTCTTTAATCTTTTTAAAACATATTCAATTCGCAAATCACTGATGTAATCATTAAAACTTTTCTCTTTGTGCTTGTTGATTATTTGTGATAGGTATGTACTATTCGTTTTTATTTTTTTTGCAACAGATCGCAAATTACATGTAGATCTTAAAAAGTATTCTTGCTCTTCTAATTTCTCCAATCTCGTCAGAATGGATTTTATAGTCTCATCATCTAAACGAATATTTTTCGTTTTGCTTTTGGGTTTATCGGACGCGATACTTTTTTTATTAGCTTCTAAGGTTGTGATTTTTTCTATGAGTGTATTAAACGTAGCTCTATTTGCCTTTTGCTTTTTGATGTATAAGAATGAAATTAGAAGAAATGCTATGGCTACTAGTAGAATCACCCACCACATATAGCTAATGGTTTTCTTTTGTTCTTTTCCTTGATGTTGCAATGCTTCTATTTCAGATAAAAGATTATTACTATCTTCTTCATGAAACCTATTCACAGCAGCGTCTTTCCGAGCACGAGCTGTATCTTTCAATACATTTACCTTATCTAAAAAGAATGCAACTTCTTTGTAATTTTCTTTTTTTTTGTAGCAATCTGCCAAAAGCTCATAAGCTTTGATCATGTTATCCTTTACTTCATCTTCTTTTTTGACATTAGCAGTTGAGTTTAATAATTCTTGAATGGCTTCGTCATACTTTTCTTGATCATAATAACATCCTGCAATGGCGCCACTAGTATTAATAGTAGGAAAGAAAGGACTTTCTATCTTACCTTCTTCTAAAATATCTTTACTCTTGTATAAATAATAAAAAGCTTCTTCCCATTTTTGTTGATGTCGGTAATACTTTCCTTTCTTGATATATAAATCAACAAGACCCGCATCAAAATGTAGTTCTTCTGCTAATTGAATCCCTGTATTTACATAAGAAAGCATCGTCTCGTAATCCTCTTTTGCCAAAAAAGCATCACATATCACTGTTAACAACTTGACATGACTTACTGTATTTTTAATTGAACTTTTATCAACTAATGTTAGCGCATACAAAGAAAAATTGAGAGCTTTATCTTTTTTATTCACTGTAGGTAAAAAAGCTATTAATCCAGAATACGCTTTTAATTCATGGTCAATATCTTCATTTTTTTTTGCTACTTTCAATGCATTATAATAGGCTTCTATTGCTTTTCGTTATTCCAACTGTATAGATATGATTTCCCGAGCTGCATATACGCACGAAATAACAAACTATCGTTGTTAAGCTCTTTTGAAAGAATAGTTGCATCTAGAGAATAGGCAATACTTTTTTGATATTTTTCTTTGATTTGTAGCTCACGAGCGAGATCTATATATCGTTTTAATGTTTGCTCTTTGGTTTCTTTTGTATTTTGAGTTTGTTGTGAAAATGAGTTATATCCAATCAAAAAAAAGATAATTCCCAAGAGAATACTTCGCGCTTTTTTATTCATATGCCTAATGGAAAAAGAAAATTTAATGTTGACTACAAATTAATCATATTAATCTTATAACCATGAATCGTGTAAAATTTTAATTCGAATTTAACGCATAGGCGTATCTTTGCATCATATTTATTAGATAAACAACACGCTTAATCAACACTTTACATAGAAACATATATTTATTAATTACGCCACAGTAAAAAGATTGTAATTGCTGTAGCGTAATTTTAAGAACTCTTATGAGTTACACCTCATTAAAAGTATCCTATTATTTCAAGTGGCAACCGATTCCTCCTAACCATCTAGGAACTGAATTACACATTAGAGCCGTTGCTCCACCTCCATTTACTTTTTTAAGATCAAAATTAGTAATTACCTCTTTGTTTAACTTTAAGTTTTTTAATGATTTTTTCATTTTATCAATTCTTATAATATAACCTACTCTATTAAAGGTTTTCGGTTTTCCCTGTGAACAAAATGCACGCTAGCTATGCTTTATTCTGAGAACCAATTTCTGTTATTAAAATCGTTTAAAAAATTATTGTGTCGCGAGATTAAAAAAATTCGGGCTCAAAAAAAGTCTTGTATAAAAACAAGACTTCAAAAGTGAAATACTATGTAATTATTTAGAGCGAAAGTGTAGGGCAATCTTCTTGAAATGTTTTTTCATCAAACTCCGTTGGAAGACTTGATCCTCCTTTGATTTGCTCCGTAGTTTCTGGGTTTATTGTAGCAATAGTAATTTTCTTTAAGCCGATTGTTTTTAAGCTTTTCTTCATGATTATAAGATTTTTGTTTTACGTACTAAATATAGGTGCTCATTGAAAATTAGCGAAAATATAATACCCTATTTTTTAAAAAATAGGGTCGATTTTCAACTTTCATCTGATTTCATTTTGTTCAGTTCTTTTATGTAATAAGAAGGGTTTAATCCTGTTTTCTTTTTAAAGTGTTTTACAAAAGAATCGTCGGTTTTATACCCTAATTCTGTGGCAATTCCTTTTATAGAGAAAGACCTGAATTTTTTATCATTTTTCAATCTTTTTAAGACATATTCTATTCGTAAATCATTGATGTACTCACTAAAACTCTTCCCTTTTTCACTTCTGATAATTTGTGATAAGTAGGTAACATTGGTTTTTGTTTTTTTAGCAATAGAAGCTTGTGTACAATTTGATTTTAGAAAATATTTTTGTGCTTCCAGTTTATCTAATCTTCCTATAATTACCTTGATTGTAGAATCGTCTACTAAGATATTTTTACTTTCTTTTTTAGGCGGTTTTTGCAATGCAACTTTTTCTTCTTCTTCTAAAGCAGATATCTTTTTGAGTAAATCTTGAAATGTTGCCCGATTCGCTTTTTGTTTTTTTACATACAATAGCAATGTTATCATAAATGCTGAAGTTGCCACTATGATTGCCCAAAACATATAACTCATAGTTTGCCTGTCTTCTTTTCCTTTGTTTTGAAGTGCTATTATTTGATTTAGAAACTTTTCACTATCCTGATCGTGAAATTTATTTGTTGCTATATTTTTTTTACGACTTGCTGTATTTGTTATGGTAATTACCTTATTTAATAAGGACGTTGCTTTTTTATAATTTTCTTTTTTTATATAACATTGAGCCAACAAATCATAGGTTTTGATTACATTATCTTTTTCTAAATCTCCTTCTTTAATAATAGGAATCGAATTTGACAAATGTGTAATGGCTTCATTATACTTTTGTTGATCGTAAAAACATTCTCCTATGGCATAATTGGTATTTACAGTAGGAAAAAAAGGATTTTCCAGATCGTTGTGGTCAATGATTTTTTTTGCGTAAAACAAGCACTCAAAGGCTTTGTCATAATTTTTTTGATGTCTATAAAACTTTCCTTTTTTTATATGCAAATCCACAAGTCCTTCTTGAAAACGTAAGGTATCCGCTATCTCAATTCCTTTTTCAATATGTGGATACATCGCTTTATAGTTTCCTTGGGCCATATAAGCATCGCATATTGTTGTCAATACACGCACATGGTTTTTTTCTCCTTTAAAAGAAGCTTTATCAATAAGACTCAAGGCATATATGGAGAAATCTACCGCTTTATCTTGTTTGTTTATGACTGGTAAAAAAGCAATTAATCCTGAATAGGCAATCAATTCTTGATCAATATTTTTATTTTCTTTAGCAATAGCAAGTGCGTTGTAGTATGCTTCAATTGCTTTTTCATTTTTCCAACTATAGTAATATGAGTTTCCAAGCTTCATATAGGCTTTAGACAATAGCTCTTTGTCTTCTATTTCTTTAGCAATTTTGGTGGCTTTTAAAAAATATGATATGCTACTTACATAGTTTTCTTTTTTCTGCAATTCATTCCCAACATCCATATACTGCTGTAATGTTGTTTTTTGATCGCTTTTTAAAGATTTTTGTTGTGAATATGCAAGTGCGCAGGTTAAAAGGAAAAAAGTTTTTAATACGATACTCCTTATTTTCAACTGTTTGTTATACTCCATAAACTAAAAGAACTTTGTTTACTTTGTAAATATAGTAATTAACAATAGAGTGATGGCAAATAAGAATTACGCTACAGCATAGAAAAAGTCTGCGCATCAACCTTTTCTTCTGTAACGCAATTTACATGTATTTACAGATAAAATACCACTAACTTATTTTACATGGCAGCTTATTCCACCTTCCCTGAAATCTACTGAATTACACATTAACTCAAGAAGACCATATCTTCCAGAAATTTTTTCAGAAGTAAAAACAGTAACAACATTTCTATTTATTTTTCATTTTTTAAATGACTTTTTCATCATTTATATTTTTTAAAATTTAATGTACGTGGTTAAAGGCTTTAAGCTTTTATTTTGGATTAGTGTTTGTATAAAGTTTGCTAGAAATTACTTCGAGAAACTCTATGTATGCACAAAAGCTAGTTTTTACTAACCACAAACCAATGCTCCAGTATGGCAAAAAAGATCTGTTGGTGGTTCTCCTGTTTTACACTCAGTAACTGTATTGAATATACTTCCTCCTGTCACTTTTTGAGCGTGAAAATTAGATACTACTTCTTTATTGATCTGTAGTTTTTTTAATGACTTTTTCATCGTTTTGTGTTTTTAAATGTGGCTTACTCTAGTAACGATTTTCAGCTTCCTCGTTTTCGAAATTGATCACAATTGTTTTTGATTTCTGACACGAATGTCTGGCTTTTAAAAGTCATAAAAAAGAGACATATCACGACTTTAAACAAAATAGGGTTGAAAAAAATAGGAAGTATGAAATATATAAAAAACCTTCCTAAATTCGTTTGTATCTCAGCACTTCAGCAACACTTAATAACCTAACAAACAACACCTTAATCGTTTTTAGTTAAAAAAATACCTTTATAACTATCAGATACGATTTTAAACGAAATAGGGTTTATTTTTTTAGTTAAAAAGTATAAAATATAGCTCATAAAAAAAATCCGCACGATGGCGGATTTTTAGTGATTGTACGATTGTATTTTTATTCTACTGTTTCAGCATCTGTTGTATCAGAAGTCGTTCCTGCTTCCGTAATATCTTTACCTTTTAGATATTCTGGTAATTCCATTCCTGCCATGTTGAACATTTCTTGTAATGGCGGAACTGCTTTGTACATTCCTGAGATAAAGTTAGAGGTAGATGTTTTTCCATCTTTGCCTCCGCCACCATTTTCCCAAACGGTTACTTTATCAATTTTGATATTTTTAATTGCTTCTGCTTGTGTTTTTACCAATTCAGGCAATTTATCAGCAATTAACAATAAAACAGCATCTTTTGCATCATCTCCAGCAGCTTTTACAATTTGATCTAAACCTTGTGCTTGTTTCGTTAAGACTTCATATAAACCTTGTGCTTCAGCTTGTGCTTTGAATAAGATCGCATCTGCTTCACCTTTTGCTTTTCTACGGATTCGCTCTGCTTCCGCTTCTGCATCAATTTCTACTTTTCGCTTGTCAATTTCTGCTGGTACAATAACGTCTGCTTGTTGCGATGAACGTTCTCTTTCTGCTCTCGCCATTTCTGCTTCGCGCTCCGCTGCATAAGACTCTTCTAAAGCTTTTGCTGCTTGTACTTTCTCCGAAGCTATCGCCACACGTTCTGCTTCTGCCTCTCGCTGTCTACGTAACGAATCAGAGTTGGCAACTTCAATTTTTGCTTTGTTTTCTCCATCAACAGCTTTTGCATTTGCGGCTGCTACTTGTGTACGCTCATCTTGCGATGCATTTGCTTCACCAATAGCACCATCTCTGTTTTTCTCTGCAACGGATTTACGAGCTGCGTTGATTGCGTGTGCTGCGGCTTCTTTACCAAGTGCTTCAATATATCCTGATTCGTCAACAATATCTGTAATGTTTACATTGATCAGTTTTAAACCTACTTTCTTTAATTCAGATTCAACACTTTCGGAGATGTTTGATAAGAATTTATCTCTGTCGGAGTTAATTTCTTCAATATCCATCGAAGCTACTACCAAACGTAATTGTCCAAAAATGATTTCCTGTGCTAACTCTTGAATTTCATTTTGTCCTAATCCCAGTAAACGTTCTGCTGCATTTTGCATTACACCTGGTTCAGTAGAGATACCAATGGTAAATCGTGAAGGTACATTGACACGAATATTCTGCTTACTTAAGGCATTTACTAAATTTACTTCTATAGAAATTGGAGTTAAATCTAAGTATTCAAAATCTTGGATTACTGGCATGATAAATGCCGCACCACCATGAATACATTTTGCAGATTTTCCTCCGCCAACTTTTCCATAAACTACAAGAATTCTATCCGAAGGACAACGTTTGTAACGACGTATAAATACTGTAATTATTAAAAAAATGAAGAGTACTATTGCTGCAACTAAAATTAACGAAGGCATACTTTCGAGCAGTGTACCTTCCTCACCACCAAGCTGCGTCTGCAATAAGAGAAGTGTTTTTGTCATAATTATTTTTTATTTATTGGTTGAACGATTAATATTCCAGTTCCTGTAATTTCTTTTACTTCTACTACAGTTCCTGTTTTAAGTGTTTCATCACTATCTGCAAGTGCATCTAATTCGCGTAAAGCTCCTTGAACATTGACATGAACTTTCCCTATTTTAGAACGATTGGCTCCAATAGTTAAATAAACTTCACCGACATTTCCGATTGCATTTTCTAACTTAAGCGTACCGCTACTTACTAGTTTATTGATATAATAAATAAGTGCTGCCATTACTGCCATCATTGCTAATCCAGCTAGTGTCGATATTAAAAGTGTTACACCTTTTCCGTAACCTGCATTGATACACGAAATTCCTGCCCAACTGAATATGGTAAAGAATGCCACTAGGTTTTTGAATGTAAAAAATTGAAATCCAATTCCTGTATCTGCTTCAATATCTGCATCTACATCACCATCTACGCCATCTGCATCACCTATCAAAAATGTAGTAATGAGTACAAATACGAAAATTGTTGATGATATTGCAGCGATAATCCAATACGCTTTTTCAAAAGCGGTTAATGCTGAAAACCAATCTCCCATAGTATACGGTTTTAATGTGTTATTTTAATCTCTGTTGAATTTTAGTCTTTGCATAGCAATACTGAAACAGCATTTCCTCCAAATCCGACCGCATTAACCAAAATTTTGTTTAGTTTTTGCGGAATATTTCCTTCGTCAAGATACGGAATTGATATGAATTGTTGTTGCTGTATCATGAGAATTGCTAATTCTACACTTAACATTCCTGAAGCTCCAAAAGTGTGGCCTATTTTCCATTTATTAGTAGTCAAACTCGGCATTTTGTTACAAAATATTTTTTTGATGGCTTGATATTCTGCCAAATCACCTTTTATAGTTCCAGGTGCATGAAGCACCACAGCATCAACTTCTTCTGGCGAATATCCTTGTAATGCCATACGCATTGATTTTTCAAAACAGATGCCTTCTGCCGATATGGACGTATTGTGTTTTAAAATTTCTGTAGCATAACCAATTCCTCTAATTTTTGCCAAAGCATGTTGCTTTTCTCCCTTTTCTAAACAGATAGAAGCCGCACCTTCACCCAAAATCATAGTGTTTCGCTTTTTTTCTAAATTCAATGACAAGCACGGATAGTCAGCTTCCTTTTTCGCATAAATATGCAATGCTTGCATCTGTGCAATGGTAAAAGGTGTTAAAGGTGCTTCACTTCCTCCTACTACAAATTTTTTTGCCATTCCTGACTGCAGCCAAGCAATGCCATTTAACAATGCATGCAATGCCGAAGAACAGGTAATGGAATGTGATATTTGTGGTCCAGTCGTTTGCAAATCGTGTGCAACCCAAGACGAAATATTTCCGAGTGTTGTCGTTGGTGAACTTAAGGTTTGTGCGTGTTGATTTTCTAGGAAATCTTTGTGATATTTTTCAAAGAGTGTCGTTGCTCCTCTAGAGGAACCTATGTTGATTCCAAAATCATTGTCATCATTCCAACCTGCGTTTTCAACAGCAATTCGTGAAGCTAGTATTGCATATAATACACTATCATCAAGGTTTTTATATTTTGAATTGGAGTTTTTTAACGCTTCAACAGTACCTTTAGCCACTGCAGATAGTGGTGCTGTATACACCTTTTTATTGTGAATTGTGTATGTGTGAAAACCATGTGTGCTTTCGGTGTAGTGTTTCCAAATTTCAGCTTGTGCAATTCCCAAAGGAGATACTGAACCTAAGCCTGTTATAGAAATACAATCATGCATCATAATCAAATAAATTGAGACTGCTAATATCGTAAGAAATCAGTAATCTCAACTTCTTTTTCTATTTTTGATTTATTAAAATTCCCTTACTAATTTTTCATCTCTAAAATAGAATGCATTTTTTACATTTAAAATTCACTTATGTTGTTGTTTTATGTATGCTAATAATCGTTCCTGCTTTTGGTCAAGTTGATACTTCTTTTCCTCAAAAAGAACTTACAGCACAATCAAAATTTATTGAAAAACATCAAGGTTCAAAAGCAGATATAGAAGCGTATATAGAAACCTATCTTGCATCAGCCATACAGGCAAAAAATGCGAATCACGAAGCAAAAGCATATTATTATTTATGCCGATTGCATCGTAAAAAGAAAAATGCAGAACGCGCACATTATTTTATTGATAAAGCAATTTCTATTGCAAAACAAAAGAATGACTCGTATAGTTTAGGGCTTTTTTTACATAGAAAGGGAACTGTTTTTTATGCAACTGCTAAAAACGAACAAGCGTTAGAATATTACTTAAAAGCCTATGAATACTTACATACAAAGGAAACTCCGATAGAAAAATTATTAAACTTACGATATGATATTGCAACGATAAAACTTAAAGCCAAACATTATAGTGAAGCTTTAACACGGTTTAAAAGTATTGCGAAATCATACGATTCTCTTTTTAAGCGACCTAACAATGCTGGTAAACATCATAAACCTTTTGTAAGTGTGTTAGCTACTTTGGCTGATACCTATACAGAGCAAGGCTTTTTGAAAGAAGCTATGGATGCTTACGAAAAAGCACTACATATTAGCATTACTTTTGATTATACATTTGGCACCTACGTCTCATTAGGAGGAAAAGGAAAAGTATTAAATCACCAAAAAGAATACGATAAAGCCTTAACAGTTATTAATGAGTCAATCCAAATGGCAACAACTGACACGCTTGCTAAAGGCGTAATTCCTTTTTTATATGCGCATAAAGGAGAAAGCTATTTTGGGTTGAAAGAATACAAAAATGCGATTCTAAATTTCAAAAAAACAGATTCCATCGTCAAAGCTGATAACTTGAATTTTATAGAGTTAGATTATGTATTAAAACTCATAGCTGCTAGTTATCGGGCATTAGAAGATTATGAAAAATCCTCCTTCTATTTTTATGCACATGCTGACAAAAGTGATTTGAATGAGAAGGAACGTATCAAATTACGCGAAACTATTTTTAATAATTTTGAGTTAAATAACATCTCCAAAGAACTAGAAACGATAAAAGAAGAAAAAGGTGTATTTAAAAACTGGTTTTATTTTAGTGTATTCATTATTCTTTGTGTAAGTATCATATTTGTGATTACGGTTTTTTATTACAAACGAAAACAACGGATTACTAAAGAAAAATTTGATAAACTTATCGCTTCTATTTCCACTAAAGAAGTAGCTAAAAGCAATAAAAAGAATTTTGTCATTTCAGATGAAACTTCTCAAGAAATTCTTGAAAAGTTAGATGATTTTGAGACCTCCCTGGCATTTTTAGACAACAAATACAATCTGGCCATTTTGGCAAAACAATGCAATACAAATTCTAATTATTTATCTAAAATTATTAATCATCATAAGCAAAAGTCGTTTTCTCAATATTTGACTGATTTGCGAATAAATTATATCATAAGAGAATTAAAAAATAATAAAAAATTACGAGCTTATACGATACAAGCAATTGCTGAAGAAATTGGTTTCAATAAAGCTGAAGCCTTTTCAAAAGCGTTTAAAAAGAAAACAGGTTTCAATCCTTCGTATTATATAAAAAACCTTGAAACTATTTGATTTTACTCGTATTTCAGTTCCCGTTTTTCATGAAAACAGCGTTCTCTTTTTTTGAATCATTCGAAAAATAAGATACTTTTCAATTCGAAAAAAATAATATAAATCTGATTTTATGAAGAAAAAAAAGAAAAGTTTATTGTCGCTAAACAAAGTACGTATTCATAATTTAAATCAACTGTCCAACATCATTGGCGGACTAGATGATGCTACTAAAGATTGTGAAACATATCAAGAAGATGTTTGTATATGCGAAGAAACCTTGAGCTGTAGAAGTAGTGCGTATGCGCCTCCAACTGGCTTTGACGATTCATTAAATCCTATGAATGCTTCAACACAAACCAATGGTTTGCCTGGAAATGATTGTTGTTAACACTTAATAAGTACAGTTTTGTAAAAGGCGCTCAAATGAGCGCCTTTTTTTATGTTCAAATTCTATTAAAGACAATAGATAAAAGAAAAACAAACTGGATCGTTTGCAACATCTAAAGTGGCACATGTTTCTGTGTCTTTTGGGTCTCCACAAAGACAAGAAGCCGTTTCGCAATCTGTATCTACGGAAGCATTAATTGTTGGACCTTGATTCCAATATCCACCTTTAAGGTTTGCTACTTTAGCTTTTTTTAAACTCAACTTTGCTAATTTTTGTTTTTTCATAATTATAAGCGTTTGATTTTACAATGCTCCAAAACTATTGTCTAATAGCTGCGTTTACAAGCCACTATACACGCATTTCTTGAAAAACGAGTTTTGTTTTCACGAAAAACGTGTAGTAGAATATTGATGAATTCTTCGAACGCTTTTTGTTTTTTGATTACTTTTAAAAACCGCATACATTATATTAACAATATCGACATGACTGTAAGCCACAAACGATTCTTTTATATATTTTTTCTACTTTTCTATGCTATTGGGTTTTCATCCAATGATTCCCTTGCAGTTTTTAAAGAGAAAAATCTTTCACAACAATATGTATATCTTAAAGAGCATTTGAATGCTGCTAAAGATATTGAAAGGTATATCGCAGTATTTTCAATAAAAGCAAATGCTCAAAAAGACTCCAATTATATTGCGCAATCCTATTATTTTAAACACCGAATTCATAGAAAATCAAAATCATATGCAGAAGCACATATGGCCATTGACAAGGCTATTTTATTTGCTCAACGTAATAAACAAGATTCACTAGTAGCGTCATTTTTTCATGCAAAAGGCGCTACTTTTTATATTCAATCTAACTACGAAAATGCATTAGATTATTATATACAAGCCTATGATTTGATGCGTACAAAAGGTGCTATTGAGAATCGATTGACCTTAGAGTTTGATATTGCCACCATTAAACTTAAAGTTGGGGAAACCAAAGAAGCATTGCGTGAGTTTGATAAGATTATACACTCATACGATTCGCTGCTGAACATCAAACCTGATTCCCAATTTTTAAAGGTTCGCTGTATTAAAATGCTCAATAATACGGCAAAATCGCAAACAAATGTAGCTATGTATGAAAAGGCAATTGAATTGTATTCCAAAAGTCTGTTATTGAATGAAACCACCAATTATCTATCGGGAAAATGTATCGCTATTGGCGGAAAAGGAAATGTTTATACTGCTTAAAAAAAGTATCAAAAAGCACTTCTTACGTTAGAAGAAGCATTGGCAATTTCTACTAATAATGATGAACTGCACTTGATTACTCCTTTTTTATTACTAGATAAAGGGAAATGCTTATTTGGCTTAAAAAAATATAAAGAAGCATTGAAGAATCTTGTAGAAACCGATCGAACTATACGCGATAAACAACTGAATTTTATTGGTTTAGTCGAAACCTATCAGTTTCTTGCCAAAACATATGTACAATTAGGAAATCATGAAAAGGCTACCGAAGTATATGATCAGTATATCGAACGTAAAAACTTAAACACGGACAAAAGTTCTGAATTGTATAAAACCATATTTGAAGGATATGATTTAAAAAATGTTGAATATCGTGCCGAGAAAGCCAAGAAAGAATCCAATTTGTTTAAAAGTTATTTTTCACAAGCCATCATTGCTATTGTAGTACTTTTGATTATAGCAATTAGCTTCTTTCTGTATCATAGAAATCAACAGAAGCAGAAGTTAGCAAAGTTTCATACAGTTATTGATACATTGAAAACTAAAGAGGTTTCAAAAGATACAACTCCATCGAAAGGCTATGTACTATCTGACTAAAAAGCAGCAAAAATACTAGAGGATTTAGAAAAATTAGAAGCAAAATTATTTTTCCTCGATAAGAAATAGAATTTGTCTACACTTGCAAAAAAATGCAATACCAATTCCTGCTATTTATCACAAGTCATCAATAAATATAAAGGAAAAACATTTTCAGAATATATGACTGATATGCGCATTTCATACGTTTTAAAAGCTTTAAAAACGACAAAAAGTTACGTTCGTATACCATTCAGTCTATCACAGAAGAAATTGGTTTTAAGAAGTCAGAATCGTTTGCAAAAGCGTTTAAGAAGCGAACTGGACTCAATCCGTCTTATTATATAAAAAACCTTGAAAACATCTAGTTTTCAGCATATTATTTAATAGCTATTTTTATAAAAATCGATTATTAACATTCGGATTTTTGTATGAAATTAACGGACTTATTAGTAGCATTAATCTTTAAAACGAATATTATGAAACGTACATTTTACAAAAAATTAGCTTTACAAAAAATTACTATCGCTCATCGTTTGTATGGTGGAAGCGCATCACCAAATACAGAGTCATCTCCTACACAATCAAGTACTTTCCACAAACCAACGGAAGTACCTACAGATTTTCCAGAAATTGATAAAACCGGTGAATCACAAAACACAACCTTAATTAGTGGTAATCAACAATCGTGTGTGTAGTTATTTATCACTAAAAAATCAAAAAGCGAACATTTCTGTTCGCTTTTCTTATAACTTTATTATGCACAAACTTGCACTGATAAGCATATATTTGGAATTTCACCATTACAATACGAAAGTTAAATGGTTGGTCTTGTACAACCTTCCGTATAAGTTGCAACAATAGAAGGTCCTGTTACTACACAATCTTTTGAATAACACGCACCGTGTTCTGATTGTACTGGACATGGATACTCTTTTGTTACATTAGTTCCACCAACAATACCAGATGATTGCAAATTGGACACACGATTTTTTTTAGACTTAATTTTCAGTTTATATTCTTTTTTTTCATGATGAATATATTTTTGATTAATAATGATACTAAGTTAGAAGGCTTTTTAGGCGAACACAAGCTATTACTAGCGACTTTCATAAAAATAGATCACGATTTTTATGAAAATAGATGGTAAGTATCGGGAATATTTTTAGGAATTAGCGTTCTTCATACCGTTAAATTATTTTTAAAAAGATCAATATGAAGAGTATAGCTAACAAAAAATTAGTTTTAAAAAAAGTAACTATTTCAACACACCAAATTTTTGGAGCTTCTAATGCAAATCCAAGCCAAGATGATAATACCGATAGCGAAACACTTTCGAGTGCATTTCATGATCCAACAGAATCTCAAATAAACCCCAGAGTTTTATGTCAAAATGCAGAGATTTGCTTGTAAGACTTCTTATATTTTTAACGTATATAAAGAGCGAACCCAAAAAGGTTTGCTTTTTTAATAAATGTAATCCAACGATTAAGGTGACATACATTATGCACAAGCTTGTACTGATTGGCAACCTTGTGGTACACCGTTATTACAGTATGAAAGTTCTATCGTGGCTCTAGTACATCTATCTGCGCAGGTTACTGCTTCAGTAGCATCAGTTACTCCTCCTCCACAATTGTTTTGACTTGTCGTACAACCAGGTTCACATGTAGCTAAATTTACAGAGATTGTTGTAAAGTGTGGAAATGAACCACCATTAATGTTTGCTAAGTTTGAAATCATACTTTTGTTAAGTCTCAACGTTGTTAAGTTCTTTTTTTTCATTGTGATAAATTTTGATTTTATAATGCGTCAAAACTAGATTTGATTTCGTACTGACACAAGGCAGTATTTGCCGTTTTTATGAAAATCTATCACGATTTTTATCAAAACAGATAGTGTTATCTATTCATTTTTTTAAAAAATAGAAGTTTAAATATCAACATTTTACATCTTAAAAATAACTAATGAGAATTGTTTCGGTTAGATTCTTAACTATAATGCATCTAGCGTTTCTCGAATGGCCTGATATATTTGTTGCAATTGCACATCTGTAGTAATATATGGTGCTAATATATAGATGGTATTTCCTAGAGGGCGAAGACAAACACCTTTGCTCATAAACGAATTGAACAATTTGTCACGTAAATTTCCATATCGTTCCATTTCAATGTTAAGATCAAGTGCAAAAATTTGCCCTTGTTGTCGGGTAGATGCTACTTTTGAATGGTTTTCTATTTCTTGATTAAACTTTTTGTGCGATGCTTCTATGCGTTTCAAGTTAACTTGAATTTCTTCAGATTGTAACAATTCAATTCCCGCAACAGCGGCACTACAAGCAACTGGGTTTCCAGAATAGGTATGCCCGTGAAAGAATCCTTTTTTCATATCATCGGCATAGAAAGCATTGTATATCCTTTGACTACAACTTGTAATTGCCATTGGAACCATTCCTGAGGATAATGCTTTTGACAGACAAACAATATCTGGTTTTGTTTCTATAAAATCTGAAGCGAAATTTTTTCCTGTTTTACCAAAACCTGTCATAATTTCATCTGCGATAGTGACTACATTATGTTCTTGCGCTATTTTCAATATTTCATTGATATGTGCTGCTTTGTGTATTTGCATTGCAGCTGCACCTTGCACTAAAGGCTCGTATATAAAAGCAGCGACTTTATGTTCTGTTATTAGCTCTGTAAATACGGCTTTTACTTCCTCTAAATTTTCAGCATTTGGAACAGGAATTCGAGCTACATCAATAAAAAACTCTTCAAAAGGTCCGTTGTAGACAGATAATCCTGAAACAGACATGGCGCCAAAAGTATCTCCGTGGAAACCATTTTCTAAGGCAATGATTTTCCCTTTATGATCTCCGTTGTTGAAGTGATATTGCAATGCCATTTTTATTGCCACATCAACCGCTGTAGATCCATTGTCTGAGAAAAATAATTTTTCTTGATTTTCAGGTAGTATTTCAATGAGTTTTTCTGAAAGTTCTACCGCAGGTTTGTGCGTGAATCCTGTAAAAACTACATGATCTAAGTTTTGCATTTGTGTATGCACTTTATCTATGATGTATGGATTGCAATGTCCATATACACATGTATACCAGGAAGCAATTCCATCAATATACTCGTTGCCATTTTCGTCGAATAAAACTGCGCCTTTAGCTTTGGTGATCGCAATATGATTTGGATGCGATTTGTGCTGTGTTAATGGATGCCAAAGGTGTTTTTTATCTCTTTCTTGTAAGCTCATTATAATTTTTCTTTGAATGTTTCCGCATATTCGCGAATTACATTTTGATCAAAATACGGTTCTTCATCGATGCGTCCAATCACAGGGACATTAGTCATTTTTTTAATGATAGCTTCTGTCGTTGGATGTTCCTCTCCACTGAAAAGAATAGATACATTGAATCCTTTTTCTTTTAATAAATTCACCGTTAGTAATGTATGATTGATACTTCCTAAATAATGACGTGACACCACAATTACATGATATTCAGGTTTTATAACATCTAAAATTGTATGTAAATCATTTAACGGCACTAGAATTCCGCCTGCTCCTTCAATCACTAAATGATTGTCCGTTATTGGCTCTTGAATTTCTGCTAAATTGATCGTAAGATTGTCAATTTCTGCGGAAGCATGTGGACTCATTGGCGTATTGAGCGCATAACTATTTGGGTGAATTTTTGTGTTTTGGTTTGAAATGTATTTTTCTATTTTGTGACTGTCAGAATTGTCTAAATCTCCTGCTTGTACAGGTTTCCAGTAATCTGCTTGCAATGCTTCTGTTATGATGGCTGAAGCTACTGTTTTTCCTACTTCTGTAGAGATTCCTGTAACAAATATTTTTTTCTGCATTAGTTGTTTTTTGGTTTGAAAATTTCTCCGCAATCGATGCATTCGTAACGCTTTGGTTCTAAAAACGGAAATAGCATATAGAAGATGCTTTTTTTGAGCGGCGCAATGATGATACGGTTTTTTTCACAATTTGGACACACAATTCGATTGCCTTTCATGTCCTTTTCATATTCGCGCAATTCATTGTATAATTCAATTGCTACTTCTTTATCTTGTAAATGTACTTGAAGTTTTACGCCACCAATTGCATGACTCACCATTGGATCAGTATCTATAGTATATTCATCTCTTAAAAATACTTCAATACCTTGCGATTCAAATCTTCCTTTCATTACTTGTGCTTCTGCAGTATACTCAAATGTAGCTACTGTATGGAAATCGTTTTGCATGTTTGTATTTTTTGTAAGGTGTTACTAATTGTTTTTATTTCTGCTTCTGTATTGTATGAATGCAAACAGAAACGCAAACGTTCTTTTCCTTTAGGAACTGTTGGTGATAGAATTGGTTTTACTTGAAATCCTCTTTCTTGAAGTATTTTTGCTGCGTTTTTTACATTTTCATTTCCCGAAAGGATACAACAATGAATTGCTGCGTTTCCGGGGATAAAGTTGAGTTGTTTTGTGACTTCTCGAAAAATAGTTATGTTATTGCGTAAACGCTGAATTTCATTTGTGTTTAAAAGCTCTTCATACGCTATTTTGATTGTTGCAACTGCATGAGGAGACAATCCTGTAGTGTAAATTAAACTTCTTGAAAAATTGACCAGATATTTTTTCAAGGTTTCACTTCCCACAACAACTGCACCATGACAACCCAAGGCTTTTCCAAACGTGTAGGTTCTGGCAAAAACTTCATTTTCTAGATTTAATTCATGCAATAATCCTTGTCCATTTTGACCAAAAACACCTAAAGCGTGTGCTTCATCTATTACTAGATAAACTTCTTCTTTTTTACAAAGTGCTACCAAAGCTTTCAAGTCTGGAGAATCACCATCCATGGAAAATACGGATTCCGTCACCACATATATTTCTTGATATGTTTTATTTACTTGTTTTACCTTTTGAATTCGTTCTTGTAAATCAGTAAGATTGTTATGTTTGAATTTGTATGATTTTGCATGTCCCATACCAATTCCATCACGAATAGATGCATGAATGAATTCATCATATAGTATTACATCTCCACGTTGTGGCACAGTTGAAAAGAAACCAATATTAGCATCGTATCCTGAGTTAAAAAGCAATGCTGCTTCACTGTTGTGAAATTTACATAATTGCGCTTCTACTTCTCGATATAGTTCATGGTTTCCAGATAGTAACCGCGAACCTGTAGCACCATTTTGTTGTATATTTCTATCTAGTAATAGTTGATGTGTTTTGTTAAAAATGGTTTCAGAAGTAGCAAATCCCAAATAATCATTCGAAGAAAAATCAATTCTATCTGAAGAAATAGGAAGTTCTCGCAAGCTGTTATTTTGCAAGCGACCTTTTAATTTTGCTTGTATTTTTTTGGGTGTTTTCATACATCAATCCACTTTGAATCGTGTGCTTCTGTTACGTCTAACAAATCTATTTATAGTGTTTTTGCCAATTGCTTTTCAACTTTTTAGTGCTTCTTCTTCAGAAGCGCTCGTGTAATTATAAAACAAAAGAAAGGCTGCTGTGAGTGATACAGCACAGCAAACAGCAGCAATTAAGTTCTGCCATAAGGGTCTATTTCCTTGAGAAATTACGATTCTTTCATTTATAACGCAAAAATACTGATTATTCTATGGAGATTTGCTGTTAATTGATAGCTATTTTTTCACCTAGAAATTTTGGTTGCTTTCCAATGACTAAGTCAATACACATAGCGACACGCGCAAAGGTTTCTCGCACTTTTACTTTAAACCCATTGCTTCCGCCTACATCTTTTGCATTAAACCCAATGGCTTCAATTCCTTTGGCATTGGCAATTGCAATAGCTCGTTCGTTATGAAATTGTTGTGAGATGATTGTAACACTTTCTTGTTGAAATATTTCTTTGCATCGTATAACAGAATCTAAGGTTCGAAAGCCCGCATAATCTAAGAATATTTTATGCTCAGGAACTCCTTTTGCAATTAAGTCTTCTTTGAATGTTGTGGGTTCGTCATAATATTTACTTCCATTATCGCCACTTACCAATATATATTCTATTTTTCCAGCTTTGTAGAGTTGTACTGCTGCATTGATTCTGTATAAGTAAAATAAATTGACTCTTCCGTTTTTGAGATATTTAGCGGTTCCTAGCAACAATCCGACTTTATTTTTTGGAATTTCAGAAACTTTATTGAATGTTTTCCCATTCGAACATACTTCAACATATACATTACAACTTATGATACCGACAACCAATAGTACAAGCGTCCAAGCTACTCGCTTTACCCATTTTTTCATTTGAAATTTATCTAATTTTCCCTTCATATATTAAAAAGCCCTTTCAAATTGAAAGGGCTTTCAGTTTGTTTAGTTAGCTATTTTTAAATAGTATTAATATACTGAATTAGTTTTTTAAGCTCTCTTCTTTATTGAGTTTGATACGGTTTTTCTTTATAAATGCACTAATTTGATTTACTTTATCAAGAAACAACTCTAAGAGTGCTTTTTTCCTTTTTGGAAGCTTAATAGCATGCCCATTATGTGCCTTTTCAATGAAGAATTCGCAACGCATATCTTTGAATTCTGTAGTCACTGAAGAAGCTGAATTTCCATAGGTAGCTTTTTTACGCTTCACCATCTTTTTACATTCTTTCTTGTATAATGAAATCTTATCATTGTCTTCAAGACTGATCTAGTATAGCCTAAGTCATTTTCTTTTTCGCTATTGATATTTTCTAACACACCAAATGTAATATTATTTGCATGTTGATTGATTACATAACATTTCTTTTTAGAAAATATCAATACATCTTCCTTTTTGGCTCCTTTACTACCATATCATCCATTAGTATATTGTAACGCACTAAATATATTTTGTTTACAGGAGCAATATTTGCTGTAGTAAACGATTCTTATTTGTACGGCGTTCCAATGGTATTGGATTCATCTACAATTCCCTGATTTCTAACGATCACTGAATTGAGGTCATTATGCAAATCCATAGAAGCTCTTAAAGCAAGATCAATACCAGATGCAGGTGGTTTTTCTCCGTAGCTTCCTCCCTTACAATGTTGTGAAAATCCTTCAAAGCTTAGTAGTAAACAAAATACCATAAGGTATATTAGTTTATTTAACGTGGTTTTGGTGTGATTTATTTTATAATAAATCTTTTTTTGGTTTAATGTTAACTTAAAGTTACAAAAAATTATGAGCAAGCGAAATTATTGAGGCTGTTTTCACAAATAAGCATCTGATTCTGTATAATTTACATAAAAAAGCATCAACCTTTATTGCTTGATGCTTTCACTATTTTGTGTAATGAGTAAAGTATATGATTACAGTAAATTCACATAAGTCATTATTGTTTTCAAATCTTCATCTCTTGTTACTTTTAATTTATTTTCTTTCATAAATGCTTTTACAGCAGCTATTTTATCTCCAAAAAATTTGGCAATGCCTCTTCGTGTTCTTGACAGTTTTTAAGCATTTCCGCTTTTATTAAATTCTACGTAATACACCGTATTCATTGGCTGAAATTCGATAACAATTTCAGGAGCTGTCATCATGTATGACATATTTTTTAGACCAACTGCTAGTATTTTAGTATTCTTTTTGTGGAGAGAAACGTAATCGCTTTCCAATAAATCCACATAATAGCCTAATATGCTTTTATCTTTTCTATCGTCCGGATCTAGGATTTTATAAATAGCTCCATTTTCAGTAAAAACAATTTTATCTTAGAGACGACTTTTATTTATCCATCCCTCTTTTTCTTAACTCTTCACTTCCATTCCATCCAAAAACACATTGTAGCCTGTTTTAACTTCAGTTTCAGTTGAATCTGCACCTATTACTGGCTTAAACTCTTCATCAAAATACTGTGAACCATCTGCAATCTCAATTAGACTTTTATTTGGATTTATGTCCAAATAATGGGTTGTAATGTAGAACAATAAAAAATATAAGTGTCGGAGTATTGTTTCGTTTTAATATAATTGTTTGCTGCGAATACATGTTGGATATAAATAACAACATTACTGCACAAAGGCAGCTGGTTTTAAAAAATGATCTCTTAGCTAATCGGTTGGTTTTAATTGTAAGTTTGCAAACTTGTAGTTGCAATTTAACCCAAAAAAACTTAGCGAATTACATTATTTAGAATTCTATTTTATACCTAACACAATATTCTACAATGAGTTGACATATCCAATCAATTTAATCAAGTCTTTTTCTTTGGTGAGTTTGATTTTATTTTTTTTGATGAATGCCTTTACTTCTTTTTCTTTACTAGCGAATAGTTTGATTACTGATTTTTTCTTTTTAGGTAATTTTACAGCTATTCCATTATCACCATATTCAATATAGAATTCACTTTTTTGCTTCTTGTATTTAGCAGAAGTTCCTCCTAAGTTTCCATTGTAAGCTGCTTTCTTAACTTCCACAAACTTTTTTCTATCTTTTCTGTATAGTTTAACCTTTGCTCCTTTAGTCAACTGCACATAATATCCTATTTTTTCATCTTTTTTACTTTCGACATATTCTAGGATTTTATAAGTAACATTACCTTTATTCTGATTGATAATGTAATTTTTGTTACTCTTATTCATGATCAGTGTATCACTTTTTTGAATAACCTCCATTACATCTAAAGCTGCATTGTAACGCACCATAAATACTTTATCTATGGGAGCAATGGTTGCTGAGTTAAAACTTTCGTCATAATAAGGTGTTCCCTCGATATTAGCTGCTATTATTTTAGACATATTCTTTTGCAATATTGCTTGAGATGAAACATCATTGTGAAACATTGATGCTTGAACTGCCTGTCTAGGACTTTGGGAAAATCCTACTGTCGTTACTAAAATAACACCACAAAGTGCTATTAATTTTTTCTTTATTGTCAATTTCATTACATTTTGGTTTTATGTTTGAGTGAATTTACGAATTGAACCGTGTTCGCTCCAAATTATTTATTCTTTTTAATAAACATCAAATATTATTCCAATTTATGAAAATCAATTTTTTCAGTCTTAAAACTTGCTTTTCAATTTATATGACATCATCTTAATTCTTTTATAGAATGTGAACCCATTTCATATAAGACACATAATATGTAATAAGGTTTAATGATGTAACTTTTAAAAATAAAAACGCATTAAACTTATGATTTGATGCTTTTTCTATTCAAAAAAGAAAACAATATTCACAATGAATTTACATGCATATTTACTGCTCTCTTTTGTTTTATTTTGATACGGTATTAGCATAAGTAATAAACTTAATAAAATCTTTTTCTTTGGTAACTTTGATTTCATTTTTTTTGATGAAAGCCTTTATTTCTTTTTCCTTACTGGCAAATAATTTGATAACTGTCTTTTTCTTTCTTGGCAATTTTACCGCAGTTCCATTATTTCCATATTCTATGCAAAACTCACTTTTTTGTTCTTTATATTTTGCAATATTCTCTTCTATTTTACCGTAACTTGTTCGCTTTATTTCTACAAATTTCCTTCTATCTTTTCTGTATAGTTTTACTTTTTTCCCAGTAGTCAACTGCACATAATATCCTAATTTATCTTTACTAGCACTCTCTACATGTTCTAGGATTTTATAAACAACATTTCCTTTATTTAGCTTTACAATATAGTTTTTGTTTTTCCTGTTCATAAAAAGTGTATCTCTTTTTTTAATCACTTCCATGATGTCTAAGGCTACATTGTAACGCACCATCAATATTCTATTTATCGGAATAATCGTTGCATAGTTAAAGTTTTCATCATAGTAAGGCGTGCCTTGTACAGAAAATCTATATTCCTTCCTCATGTTTTATTGCAATATGGGCTGCTTTGAAATATCATTGTGAAACATAGAGTATATTCCAGCATTTTGAGATAATGTTACTGCACTCAGTAAAATGACATAAACTTTTTTTTGACAACTAATTTCATACTATTATTGGTTTTATGTTTGACTTGACTACAGATTGAGTCATATTTTTAGGCAATGTCAAAAATCAATCCAAATGTAAAAAACATTATGATTTTTGATTAAAAAAAAAAGCATCAAACAAAATTGTTTGATGCTTTTATGTATGATTATAAAATGTAATAGCTATAATTAGTATTAGTCTGCTAATACAATGACTTTATTATCTTTCATTTCAATAGTACCAGAATTAATCGCTAAGATTGTTTCTTTACCATTTTGTGTAAACTTGTCAGCGATATCTTCATCTAGAGTGATATCTCCTTGAATTTTCACACTTCCTGCACCTAGTAATGATACAATTGGTGCGTGATTGTTTAACATTTGAAACTCACCATTGATTCCTGGAACTGCTACCGAAGTAACTTCTCCACTAAATAACATCGCTTCTGGTGTAACAATTTCTAAATACATATTCTTCTAGTATTGAGTTATGAGTATTGAGTTATGAGTTGATAGTTTTCTCGCTATTCACAACTCAATTCCCTGTACTAAATTAAGCTTCTGCAAGCATTTTTTCTCCTGCTTCAATAGCGTCTTGAATCGTTCCTTTTAAGTTAAAAGCAGCTTCTGGTAAATGATCTAATTCTCCATCCATAATCATGTTGAATCCTTTGATCGTATCCTTTATATCTACTAATACTCCTGGAATTCCTGTAAATTGCTCTGCTACGTGGAAAGGCTGAGATAAGAAACGTTGTACACGACGTGCACGTCCTACCGCCATTTTATCTTCTTCAGATAATTCTTCCATACCTAAGATGGCAATAATGTCTTGTAATTCTTTATAACGTTGCAATAGCTCTTTTACTCTTTGTGCACAGTTGTAGTGCTCATCACCTAAGATATCTGCTGTCAAAATTCTTGATGTAGAATCTAATGGATCTACCGCTGGATAAATACCAAGCTCGGCAATTTTACGAGACAATACTGTTGTTGCATCTAAGTGAGCAAACGTTGTTGCTGGTGCTGGATCGGTAAGGTCATCCGCAGGTACATAAACCGCCTGTACAGATGTAATAGATCCCTTTTTAGTAGATGTAATACGTTCCTGCATCGCTCCCATTTCTGTTGCTAATGTAGGTTGGTATCCTACCGCTGATGGCATACGTCCTAAAAGTGCTGAAACCTCAGAACCTGCTTGTGTAAAACGGAAGATATTATCTACGAAGAAAAGTACATCTTTTCCTTGTCCGTCTCCTGCTCCATCACGGAAATATTCTGCAATTGTTAATCCTGATAAAGCTACACGTGCACGTGCTCCAGGAGGCTCATTCATCTGACCGAAAACGAATGTTGCTTTCGATTCTTTCATGGCTTTTTTATCTACTTTAGATAAATCCCATCCACCTTCTTCCATAGAATGCATGAAGTCGTCACCATACTTGATAATTCCAGATTCTAACATCTCACGTAAAAGGTCATTTCCTTCACGAGTTCTTTCTCCTACTCCTGCGAATACTGAAAGTCCACCGTGACCTTTTGCAATATTGTTGATCAACTCCTGAATTAGTACTGTTTTACCTACTCCGGCACCTCCGAATAATCCAATTTTACCTCCTTTTGCATAAGGCTCAATCAAATCAATTACTTTAATACCTGTAAATAATACTTCTGTAGAAGTTGATAAGTCTTCAAATTTTGGTGCTTCTCTGTGGATAGATAATCCGTTTGAACCGTCTTTTGGCAATTCTCCTAATCCATCGATAGCATCTCCGATAACGTTAAATAATCGACCGTATACATCGTCGCCAATAGGCATTTTTATTGAGTCACCAGTGGTTAATACATCTGTACCTCTACTTAGACCATCTGTTGAATCCATAGAAATAGTACGTACTGTGTTTTCTCCAACATGTGACTGTACTTCTAATACTAATTTTGTACCATCTTCTTTTGCTATTTCTAAAGAATCATAAATTCTTGGAAGTTCGTTCCCAGCGCTGAATTCTACATCAACAACAGGACCTATAATTTGTGCAACTTTACCTGTAACTTTTGACATTACTTAAGTGTTTAATGTTTAGGTTATTAAATATCGAAAAACGAATTTCATATTTTATGCTAAAACATGACCGTTTTTCGCCGTGCAAAGATATATTTTTATTAATTAAAATTAGTAGTGTTTTGCAATGATTTTTAAGATTTACAAAAAAAACTTTTTGAGGTCTTTGTTTTCGTGTCTCTGGAATCGTAGTAATTACAAAAAAACTATATTTATTTCACCTTTTTGTGGTGATAATTTTCTAAATTTATTTAATATTACACCCAAATTTTAGGATTTGAAATCCTGATGCCGATAAAATAACTATAAAGTTCCCCTTTTCAATACTTGTTACCCCATCAAAAAGTAATCTTATTTAATAGCGTTATTGTTTGTATGACATCAACACAAAATGATTTTTTAAGTACTCTTTCTAAGGGAAAGGAAGAAGACATCCTTGTGTTTTACCAAAAGGTATTTCCGAAAGTGTCTCGTTTTATTGTAAGTAATAATGGCCGCGTGAGTGATGCTGAAGATATTTTTCAAAAAGCATTGCTACAAGTGATTGTTCGATACAGAAAGGAGCCTTTTGCCATTAAAACTTCTTTTGAGAACTATTTTTTTACTGTTTGTCGAAATTTGTGGCGACGCGAGTTAAATTCGTCTAAATTGAAAACACATCATTTGGATACGCTTGAAAATATAAGTGATGTTGAAGATTCGGCTTTTGCCATTGTAGAACAAGAACGTTATGAGTTGTTTTCTGAAAAACTAGCATTGTTGTCTGAGAATTGCGGAAACTTACTTTCACTGTTTTTTAAAAGAACACCTTACGTGACAATTATGCAAAAAATGGGCTATAATTCTGAAAATGTGGTAAGACAACGTATTTTTAAGTGCAAAAAGCGATTGATTGAGCTTATAAAGAAAGACCATAGGTATGATGATTTAAAAGACATATGATGGAAGACAATATATTAATTGAGCAATATTTAAAAGGTACACTGACCGATGCGCAAAAAACTGCTTTTTTGAAACGGTTGGAATCCAATGCTGTTTTTAAAGCGCAAGTACAACTTGAAGAGCAAATGTTGGCTGCGCTTGGTGAAACGCATTGGAGTTTTGCCAATAATACATCTCATGCAAGAGTTGAAGCTTACAAACAGCTATTGGAAAGCGAAGAAACACAATTAGTAAAGTCCACCATTGCAAATGCTCATGAAGCTTATAAAATTTCACAAGAGAATAAGTCAAAAGCTACGAATCCTATTTTTAAGCTACGAATCGTGGCAAGTATCGCTGCCATATTCATGATTTTGATTTCTATTTTTTGGTTTTTTAGTACTGATACTAACACCATTGATTATAAAGCGATTGCTACCAAAGCATGGAAGAAAGATGTCGGTCTAGATTTTACGGTACGAAATGGCACTGTAGATAGCACAAAAGTGAATTTAGCGAAAGCTTTACAGTTATATAAAAATAAAGAGTATTCACAAGCCATAGCTTCACTCCAAAAATATTCAAATACTTCTTCACATTACAAAGACATTTTAGTTGTACGTGCGCTGTCATATCACAAACTTCAAAAAACATCAGTTGCATTACAAACATTGGACAGCTTGAGAGCCTATACACCTAGAATTTCTCAATGGTACAAAGGATTGATTTATTTAGAAAAAAATAAACTCGAAAAAGCCGCTTTGTATATACACATCCCCACCAAAGAAAACCAAGAAATTAAACTCAAATAAACTCATGAAAAACAGTTTTTATCTTTTTTGTGCATTTCTGCTACTAGGAATGCCCTTAAAACTACATGCTCAAAAAAACTCAACAACACAAACACAATTAAATCAAGGAAAAGAGCTTTTATTTTATGGAAAATACGATCAAGCCTCTAAGATTTTTCAAAAAATACTCATTACGGCAACTGCATCCAATAATGCTGTAGAAATTGCCGCTGCTTATAATGGGCTCGCAAAAACATATACACATCAAGCCAAATTAAGACAAGCACTTGACTATGCAAAAAAAGCATTGGAATATAGCGGCAAAAACAAAGAAACTGGCAAACTGCAAGAAGCGACTGCTTTGGAGAATCTTTCTGTCTTATTCGGCATATTTGGAGACTCTAAAATTGCACTTAAAAATAGTAACGAAGCTCTAGAAATTCGCAAAAAATACTTTAAAGATGATAAACTTTCTTTAGCACGTTCGCATTTTTACGTTGGACTTGCCTTGCATCGCGATAGAAAATTGAAGCTCGCTTCTAAAAAACTAGAGACCGCTTTATCCATAGACCTTGAAACATCAGTGGAGCGTACTATTTTATATGCTGATATTTATGAAACCCAAGGACATTTGTGTTACGACTTAGGTCAAAATAATAAGACACTTTCCCTTTTTGAAAAAACATTAGCATTAGCACAGAAAGTCTATCCAAAAAACAATCCATATTACGGGAAAGTATACAATAACCTCGGACTTATATATGCCACAAATAAGCGATTTAATGAGAGTTTAGAATACTACCACAAAGCGCTCAGTATCAGCATTCAAAATCATGGCCTTGACAATCATGATGAGCAAGTTCGTATTAATTTCAATATTGCAGATATCTACATGAATTTGGGTATCAAGGACAAAGCGTTTGCATATACTTACAAAACGATTGAATTGGGCACAAAGTTTTATGGTGCAGACCATCCGAAAATGCATTATCCGTATAGCATGTTAGGTACCATTTATGGTGATGAAAGAGGAATTCCAGATCTTGAAAAAGCGCTTTCTATTTGCTTAAATGCTAAGGAAGTCAATTATGTGATTGCTGGTTTTTTATATGAATATATATACAATATTTACTTTAAAGTTGAGAATTATAAGGATGCTTTGATAAATGCTGAAAAGTCATTAGAAATTCGTCGTAGGATTCACGGTTTGCAAAATGTGAACACCATTCGCACCTACAATGACATTGCAAAAACAAAAGCTCTTTTGAATGATTTTGAGAATGCATTCATTGCTAATGAAAAAGCACTTATATACAATAAACTAATCAACACAACAAATGACAATCGCTTTTCAAATACCAATTATGTGAATAGCGAATTGCTATTGGAATCGCTAAAAACCAAAGGCGACATTTTATTTCTCCAATTTTTAAATACAAACAATGTTGCGTATTTAAGACAAAGTATTATTTTTTTTAATGAAGCGGTTTCGTTTATTGAATTAGCCAGAGAGTCGCGACAGAATCGCCAAGATAAAATTCAATTTTCTGAAATTGTAAAAACTGTATTTGCTAAAAATATTGAGGCAGCGCTTTTACTTGAAGAAATTGAACCCACGAATAAAACTCTAGAGAATTCATTTTATGCTTCCGAAAAAAGCAAAGCGTATGTATTGCGCGAATTGTTGAGTAATGCCGAAGCAAAACGAAAGACCAATCTTCATAAGGAGATTTTAACGTTGGAAAAATCCATCAATAGAAAACTTGACATGTTGCGATCTCAAATCCTAACAGAAACGTCACAAAAAGAAATAGACACTGTAAAATTATATGCATTACAAGGTGCATTTTTTGACGCTTCCAAGCAGAAAGATTCACTAGAAAATAGCATCGAAGCTGCAATGCCAAATTATTATAAGTTGAAATACGGAAATACGGTTATTACTATTTCCAAATTACAAGGAAAATTAAACGCCAGCACTACACTGATAGAGTTTTTTAGCACAAAGAATGCTTTATATGCTTTTATCATCTCAAAAGAAACATTCCATGTAGAAAAAATTGATGCTGATGCAGATTTGGCTGAGCTTATTTCACTTATGAATACAAGCATTATCTCAAAAGATCAAGCTACTTATGAAGTAACTGCCGAAAATTTGTATTCAGAAGTAATTGCGCCGCTTAAAAAATATTTTATAGGCGACGAACTAATTATTATTCCTGATGAATCTCTTTGGCATTTACAGTTTGATTTACTTTTAACAGGGAAAAATGAAAACAAAGAAAAGCCTGCGTATTTGTTGCACGATTACGCCATTAGTTATGCAAATTCGGCAAGTTTACTTTTTGATGAAAGTGAACCTATGCAAACTTCTAATTTCGCAAACGAATGTGTGGCGTTTTCATTTACTAGTACAGATACCATTTTAGCACAGAGCAATACCATTCGCTTGGCAGATTTAAGAAATTCACAAATTGATTTACCAGGAACACGTAAAGAGATTAAGGAAATTTCAACGATTTTAGATGGAACTTATTTTTACGGCAATATCGCTAATGAAATGAACTTTAAGAAGTACGCAAATACTTCTAGAGTGTTACATTTAGCCTTACATGGCGATATTGACAATAATAATCCAGAGAATTTGAAAATTTATTTTTCAAAAGGAAGTCCCAAAGATGATGACCAACTTTTTAGTCACGAATTGTATTCTATGCATATTCCAGCAGATTTGGTGGTTTTGAGTGCTTGCAATACAGGAAATGGTCAAGTAAGCCGAGCTGAGGGAATTCAAAGTTTAGGAAATGCATTTCAATACGCCGGAACCAAAAGTTTATTATTAAGCAGCTGGGAAATTTCAGATAAAACTACTCCAGAAATTATGCGTCAGTTCTATAAAAATCTAAAAGAAGGCATGCCAAAACACAAAGCGCTGCAAAGTGCTAAAATCGATTTTTTAGAAACATCAGACACCTTTAGTGCAATGCCTTTTTACTGGGGAAGCTTTTATATTTTAGGAAATACTGCCCCAATTCCTTTTGCTACAGCTAATTATACAATCTGGAGTATCGGATTGACCATATTTGTGGTTATACTTTTAATTTTCATCATGATCAAAAGAAGAAGCAGAACTTAATTTTAAAATTTATAACAACATCAATATCAACATAATACGATTTTTATCATAAAAAAATAGAAATCTTAGGGTAATAAATTCCATTTTTTTGGAACTATGAAATGGAAGCAGTCACTGTTTTCCTTTCAATTTTTAACCAAAACTCAAAAGATAACATTAAAACCGATTATTATCTTTTTAAAATATTCTTTCGCGAAGAATAGACATAAAAAGTGAGTGTCTCAAAATGTTCACTCGTTACATTACCTTTTAAATTTTATAGTATGAAAAAAAGAAAGCTAACTTCATTAAAATTAAACAAGAAATCAATTTCAGATTTAACCAAAGAGAAGAATATTGGAGGAATCAACACTGCTAATTGTGGACCTTCAAATAATGCTTGGTGTACGTATGATGACAGATGTTTTAGCAAAGGACCTGGCTGTAGCAGATGGCAAATTTGCTAATGCATTAGCCAAACTATACTTAAGCGAACTTCGGTTCGCTTTTTTTATTTATGATTTCTTCACTGTTAAACCACTCACAATCTGCACAATACACTTTTTAGATGTGTTTTTTTAAAGAAAGTACAAAAATACTGGGTAACAAATTCCATTTTTTGGAACTATAAGTTATGAGAGATAACTGTTTTAAAACTAAAAACACATTTGTTTATACCAAATACTTACTTTCAAATAAGTATTCACAAACTATTTATTCTTATCAAAAAGCAGGCAATTTTTATCGTTTCTACTTTGGAGTATGTACTATAATTCTCTCAAAATTTTCAACCAAAAAGATAAAAAGAATGTTCGCGCAAAGCGAATTACTACTATTCAAAAATATTTTTTCGCGAAGAATAGACACAACTGTGAGTGTCTTTAAATGTTCACTTTAAGAATTAACTATACAATTTAAATTATGAAAAAAAGAGATTTAAAATCATTAAGCCTTAACAAGAAGTCAATTTCAAATTTTGATAACAGCGAATTAGTTGGAGGAACAGGTATCACAAATATTTATGAGTGCCCATCAGCATTAGTAAAGCCGCATTGCTTTATTAAAGAATCATTCATTACAATATGTCAGTGCCCATCTAACGTATGCTAATTACCTATTTTAAACAACATACAAACAAGCTTTCAAGCTGTATTGTTCATAAAAAAAGGCTGCCAATTGGCAGCCTTTTCCATACAATATATTTTAATTTTCTTATTGATTGATAACCCAAGAAATAAAGTATTGTGATCCAATAGTACCAACTCCTGGCGCACTTACATATTCGTGTCCTAAAATGTTAGCTGCTCCAAGTTTGAATGTTGATTTCTTATAACGGTAATTTACTTGCAAATCAACTAATGAACGTGCTGATACTGTTCCATCTGCGAAACTTGATTCCCAAAGGAAAGAATCATTCCATCTCCAATTAATGTTAAATCCAAAATTATCAAAAAGGTTTCTGTTTCCAAAAGAAGCTTTTACCTTGTGTTCTGGCGTGTTAAAGTTTGTTTCAAAATCTGGATCGCTTGCTCTATCAAAGTCAAGTTTTGCATACGTATAGTTGATTCCAAAGTCATAATCTCCAAATACTTTAGTATTCGCTCCAATTGCAACACCATAAGAACTGATATCAGCATTTGAATTAGAATACAATTGGAAAGGTGTAAAGTCACCATTGGCTGCTGCAATTAATGCGTTTGGTGTTGGCGCTCCACCTACTGGAGTTAAGTCTGTGATATCAGAAAGGTCTACATTACCATAGTTTGGAACAATTACGGTTCTGTTTGCAATGAAATCTTTGTATGAGTTATAGTATGCACTTACATCTACAGAGATATTATCATACACAATTCCACGATATCCAACTTCAAATGCAGATACTTGCTCTGGCTTTACAAAATCAATATTAGCTCTTTGTAATAATGCTGGGTTAGGTGCTCCTGCTGCTGAACTTGCTCCAAATTCCTGAAATGATGATAGTGTAAATGAGTTGTTATATGCATCACTTCCAGAAAGTGTTACTGTTCTCGGTAAGCCTAGTGCTTCTAATCCTGCTGGGAAGTTATTTGTAATTGGTCTACTCGTGTAACGATTCAAGTTATCAGGAGCCGAACCTACTAAGATTGCATTTCCAACATCTAAACCAATATATTGATCCTGCGTACTTGGGTTACGGAAACCTGTTTGGAATGAAGCTCTAAAGTTATGTTTTTTAGCTTCATCTGGAGAATATACCAATGATAATCTTGGGGAAACATTTCCATCAAAGTTTTGTGCTTTATCATAACGGATAGAACCTGTAAACTTCATCTTATCTTCCAAAAACTTTTTCTGTACTTGCACATACGCACCGTATTCATCATATCGAATTGGTCCATCAGTATCTGTAAAGATCGTTCCTTGAGAATCCAATACATATTCACGATATGACCCACCAACCTGAATGTCAGCAACATCAACTAAATGTGAAAAATTATAATTTACATCAACATGATATAATTTTGTATTGTCTATAAATCTTGCTCCAGTTAATAAATCTCCATCAGCAGTTACCGCATCTAAAGCATTTCTAAATCCTGTTGAGCCCGGCACTAAACGACCTGTATCTGCCAAGCCCCTTGCAAAAGCGTGTGCTACTGTTGGATCACCTGGTGTAACTCCAGGAATCGCTCCTGTGATAGCTCCTAAATATCCTGTTGCATATTCTGTAAACCATTGTTGATCTGATTTCCATCTTCTGTTTACATTGATTGCTGCAAAACGTGTATCGTATGAATCGTTTGCCTTTTCAGCAGTAACATATCCACGAACAAAGAAGTTATCATTACGAACTTCTAATTTGTGTTGTTGCATGAAGAAGTTTTTGATAGAATATCTATTTGCTCCTTGGTAAATTGTGTTACCACGACCAATTTTTGAATTCCAAATCACTGTAAAGTCATTTGCCCAAGGCTTGTAATGCATTGCTAAATCTGCTTTTACGCTTTCTGCATCATAATCCATTAAATCGCGTTCCTCGTAACCAGTTCTTGAAACTGCTGCAGAACCAAAAGTTCCCGCTGGAACCCCTGCTAAAGTATCAAAATTTAAAGTAGTTGAAACTTCATCTCCGTAAATATTCAATCCGTCATAGTTTGGATCAGATACTCTATCTCCAGCAATTGCATCACCAGAAGCTGCATCGAAGTTTGTATAATCAGTAGCAAACCATTCTGTTCCGTTTAAGAAAGAGAAAGAAGCTTTAATTGCAACTTTATCACTAAATGCATGTGCTGCTCTAAATCCAAAGTCAACAAAATTATTATCTCCTGCATTGTCTGATGAAGTCATTCCTGTTTTTGCATAAAAGCTAATTCCTTGCTCTTTGAAAGGATCTTTACTACGCATGAACATGATACCGTTAAACGCATTTGCTCCATATAGTGCTGAGGAAGCTCCGGGTAATAATTCTACCGTCGCTACATCTAATTCAGACATTCCTAATAAGTTTCCTAAGGCAAAGTTTAAGGCTGGTGAAGAATTATCCATTCCATCTACCAACTGCATAAATCGTGTATTGGCAAAGGTGGCAAAACCTCTTGTGTTAACAGATTTAAAAGTTAAACTATTCGTATTAATATCAACACCTTTTAAGTTTTCTAAGGCATCATAATAATTTGGAGAAGATGCATTCTTAATAGCTCTAGCATCCATACGCTCAACCGTTACTGGAGATTCTCGGATTCTTTCTGGTGTTCTCGAGGCAGAAAGAACGATTTCATCTAACTCTGTTCCTTCTTTTAGAACAATAGTAACGTCTTCATTGTTTTTGGTAATTTCTACAGTAGCAGAATCAAATCCGATACTACTAGCTGTAATTTTAAAAGGTGGGTCTTGATTTACCGATAGTTTGAATTTTCCATCAAAATCAGTACTAGTTCCAGTAGAAGATCCTACTACTACGATGTTTACACCTGGGATTGGCATGTTATTGCCATCAACAACTTTTCCACTAATATTGGTTTGTGCAAATAGACCTGCACAAACCAACATAGCTAAAATTGATAGATATGCTCTCATAAGTCTTTTTGGTTTAGTTATTACGAGAACAATATACGCTTTTTTAGGATATCCCTAAAAAAAGTGTTAATATTTTAAAGTTATTCTACTGTTACGGATTTTGCCAAGTTTCTTGGTTGATCCACATTACAATCGCGCATTACTGCGATATAATACGACAATAATTGTAGCGGGATTGTTGTTAATAAGGGAGTTAGCAACTCTAGTGTTTCAGGAATTTCAATAACGTAGTCCGCAATTTTCTTGATCGATTTATCTCCTTGCATGACTACTGCAATAATTTTTCCTTTTCTAGATTTTATCTCTTGAATGTTACTTACTACTTTTTCGTAGTGTCCTTTACGTGTAGCAATAACCACAACTGGCATTTGTTCATCAATTAATGCGATAGGTCCATGTTTCATTTCTGCTGCTGGATATCCTTCTGCATGTATATATGAAATCTCTTTTAATTTTAAGGCACCTTCTAACGCTACTGGGAAGTTATAACCTCTTCCTAAGTACAAGAAATTAGTAGCATCTTTATAAATATTTGAGATCGTTTTTACGTGATTATCTGATTCTAGTGTTTTTTCAACTTTTGCAGGAATAGCATCCATTTCAGATAAATACTGGTGGAATTCTGAAGTAGAAATGGTTCCTTTTTTCTGTGCTAATTTTAAAGCTATTAACGTCAATACTGTAATTTGCGTTGTAAATGCTTTTGTAGAAGCTACCCCAATTTCTGGACCTGCATGTGTGTATGCTCCAGCATCAGTTTCTCTAGAAATTGAAGATCCTACCACATTACAAACACCAAATACAAATGCACCCTTGCTCTTTGCTAATTTTATTGCTGCTAAAGTATCTGCCGTTTCTCCTGATTGAGAAATTGCAATTACTACATCATTTTCAGTAATAATAGGATTTCTATATCTGAACTCAGAAGCATATTCTACTTCAACAGGAATTCTTGTTAAGTTTTCAAATACATATTCAGCAACCAATCCTGCGTGCCATGAAGTTCCACATGCAACAACTAGGATTCTGTTGGCATTTAGGAATTTTTCAATATTATCGTCAATTCCAGCCATACGAATGATCCCTTCATTTGATAGCATTCTTCCTCTGAATGTATCCAAAATTGCTCTTGGTTGCTCGTATATTTCTTTCAACATAAAGTGATCGTAACCACCTTTTTCTATTTGCTCTAAGTTTAATTGTAATTCTTGAACGTACGGATCAACTAAAGAATCATCTTTAATTTTACGAACTTTTACTTTTTTACCTCTGCGCACAATTGCCATTTCTTCATCTTCAAGGTAAATAGCATTGTTTGTATATTCAATAAAAGGAGTGGCATCAGAAGCGATAAAAAATTCTTCTTCACCAATACCAATTACTAACGGACTTCCCAATCGTGCTACTACAATTTCGTCTGGTTTATTTTTATCAAATACGGCAATCGCATAGGCTCCTACAACTTGGTTTAAAGCAATTTGTACAGCTTTCCCAAGTTTTACATCTTCATTTTTCTTTACATCCTCAATAAGATTTACCAATACTTCAGTATCTGTATCCGATTGAAATGTATACCCTCTATTAATCAATTCTTGCTTTAAAGGCTCATAGTTTTCGATGATCCCATTATGAATAATTACCAATTCGCCTGAATTTGAATAATGAGGATGCGAGTTTACGTCATTTGGTTCTCCATGAGTAGCCCAACGTGTATGTCCTATAGCTAAAGATCCATCGACTGAGATTTCATCTTTCACACGACTTTCTAAATCAGCAACCTTTCCTTTTGTTTTAGATAGTTTGATGTTTTTACCATCATATATGGCAACTCCTGCACTATCATATCCTCTATACTCTAGCCTTTTTAAACCTTTTAGCACCACAGGATATGCTTCTCTGTGACCTATATAACCTACGATTCCGCACATAATTTTCTTAGTTATTGATGTTTAATTGGTTTCTGAAATTGTGTAAAATATTTCTAACTTTAACCTTTTGTCTTCGGGAGAAGCCGTTGTACTTCCATGTAAAACAGTACCAAATGGATTAGTAATTGAAGCAGCAGGCACAAAATCATCATCTGTAGTCCCAGTTTCAATTTCTCCATTATTAATAATACGAATATCAGAAGTAACTACTAATCCAAGTTTTACATTATCTGCATCATTACGTATCACATTATTCAAATGTTCTGTTAACCTGATTTTATAACGCAATGGTTTATCATCATCATCTAACTCCAAAATTCCACCGTGTACCGCTTTTGACAAGGAAGGTGCCGTTGGATTTGTAGTTTGATCAACTGTATAATCTGCCAAAGGAATATTATCTTGCATGTTGTACAAATAGATACGTTGTGGATCTTCAGCACCATCAACCTGAATATTAGTATTTACATAAAACACTAAATTTGCATCATTGATAATCCATCCATTTTCTCTTATTTCTTCTAATTGATCTGCTACTCCGTTATTATCCGTATCAGGACCAAAAAGCTCAATAACGGTCATGGAACCTTCTCCTCCTTTTAAAAACAAGTTATTTTCATTTGATTCTACATTTTGTGTAAATGTAGGTGTATTAAGTGTATTCACAACATTTGCTGTTGATAAGCTGAGCGTAAATGAAGCTTTTTCTGACTCAACAGTATCATCAGAAGGATCAGTATTTCCTTGTGTATTTACTTTCTGATAAATGTAGTTAATCTCAATATTTGCATTTTCAATATCTAACAACATTAACGCTTCTGCATTGGCTGCTGTTATGTGCAACCCTTTGAATAAATCTCCTGCACGGAAGACATTATTGTTTGAAAGATCAATACTTCCTTCGTTATCTATAATTCGCTCTTGAAAAAAGTCTTTATCTAATTCCACACGGATTCTTGGAGATAATGTTTGTGCAATGACAGGATTTCCGTTTTCGTCAAACACAATTCCCCCATCGATATCTGTTTCTGGTATCTCTACCTGTTCTTGATCGATCATAAAGTCAGGATTCTGATAGAGTGTTTCACCAACTTGCATCGAAAAATCTTCATTAGAAAAGAAAACTTGTGGATCTCCTTCTTCGTCAAAAGCTCTTAAAAAGTATGTAAGTTCTTGTACATTAAGATTGAAAGTCTGGTCAATATTTCCATATAAAGAATCTACTTCTACTTCCGTTTCTCCTTCATCATTAACACTACTCGAGCTGAAATATGGAATATTTAACCATACTTCTGTAACCGTTTCCATTTCTTCTGTATCTGTCAAGTCCGCATCTTCTTCTTCTTGACTTTTATCTCCAAATTCAGGGTTTTCTGTTCCTGAAACTAAACTTGCTTGTATCGTAAGACTTGAATATGTAGTTCCGTATACTGGATCTACATTTTTTCCAAGTTGATACACTGGTAATCCGTTTGCTTGTACTGGTCCCAAACGTTTGTTATACGCTCGTACTTGAGAGTCTACAAACAAAGCTGTAGTGAAGTTATTATTCTCAATAATTTCATCTCCAACTGTACTAAACTCATCATCACAAGCAACAAAGCCTAGTACCATCAAAAGCACTACTAAGCCACATGTTAGTGTCTTCTTAAATTTGTTCATAAGTGTAATCTGTTAACCTTAATTTAAAACTTTTGTATTGTAAAAATCTGTGTATGCATCGGCAAACTCTTCACTGTTTTTGTATTCAAGAACTGGTTTTTCAAGACCGGTGAGATATTCTTGAACATCAGTAGGAATTTCCTCAGATGCAATTACTACGGCATCCGAATGATCCACAGCAACTTTTAGAAGGTTAGAGTAGTTTGGCTCAGCAAGTATTTCTACATTACCATCGCCAATATTGTCAAACTTGATTTTGTTTAGCATTTCTTTATCTAAAATTCCATCAAATTCTTGTTTGTATACAGAAGTAACAATTTTACTATCTGTAAACAATGGTTCGTCTTTGTAATATTTACGTAAGTATAAAGGCAATAATGAAGCCATCCATCCGTGAACATGAATGATATCTGGAGCCCAATTTAATTTCTTAACAGTTTCAATAACTCCTTTTGCAAAGAAAATAGCGCGTTCGTCATTATCTGGGAATAAGTTTCCTTCTTCGTCCGTAAATGTAGCTTTGCGTTTAAAGTATTCTTCATTATCAATAAAATACACTTGGATTCTTTCTTTTGGGATCGAAGCTACTTTAATAATTAATGGCATATCCATATCATTAATTACTAAGTTCATTCCTGATAAACGAATTACTTCGTGTAATTGATGTCTTCTTTCATTGATATTTCCAAAACGTGGCATAAATATCCTAATTTGTCCACCTTTGCTATTTACCATTTTTGGAGCTTCAAACGACATTGACGAAATTTCAGTTTCTGGCAAATATGGTACTACTTCAGATGAAACGTATAAGACTCTTTTATTATTCATAAAAATACTTTTCCTTTAATAATTCAGCGTAAAACATGCAAAATTACAAAAATTATGCAGATTAACAGTAATATATTAAGTTTGCACGCTGTTAATTTTTTCCAAATGACTATATTTTACATACAAAACACGCTAAAAACCTTTGTAGAAACTCAAAAAACAGATGGAAAAACCATTGGTTTTGTTCCCACAATGGGCGCACTACATAAAGGTCACTTATCGTTGGTAAGGAACGCTATGACTGACAATGATATTGTATTTGTAAGTGTTTTTGTGAATCCTACACAGTTTGACAATGCTACTGACTTGGAGAAATATCCTCGTACATTAGAAGCCGATGTGGAATTATTAAAAACTTTAGGAAAAAATATTTTTGTGTATGCTCCAAGTGTGGAAGATATATACAATTCTGACGTAAATGCTGAAAAATTCAGTTTTGATGGACTTGAGTTTGAAATGGAAGGAAAATTCAGAACAGGACATTTTGATGGTGTAGGAACGATTGTAAAACGTCTTTTTGAAATTGTCACACCAAACAATGCTTATTTTGGAGAAAAGGATTTTCAACAGTTAATGATTATCAAAAAATTGGTTTCAAAATATAAATTACCTGTGCATATTGTTGGATGTGAGATTTTCAGAGAAGCTTCAGGATTAGCAATGAGCTCTCGAAATGCACGTTTGTCTGAAACCGCAAGAAAAGAAAGTGCATTTATCTACAAAACACTTTTAGAAGCCAAGAAAAAGTTTGGCACAAAAAGTGCTATGCAAGTAAAAGAATGGGTTCAAAAAGAATTTAGCAAACATCCGTTATTAACCTTAGAATATGTTGAAATTGCCAACATTAAAAACCTAAAAACGGTAAAAAGAAAATCAAAAAACGAAACGTATCGCATGTTCATTGCTGCTTTTATTGAAAACATTCGATTAATAGACAACTTAGCATTGAATTAAGAACTTTAAAATTATTAACTTTGTCCCCTATGCAAGTAAACGTAGTAAAATCAAAGATACACAGAGTAAAAGTTACTGGAGCTGACCTAAATTATATTGGCAGCATTACCATTGACGAAGACCTAATGGATGCCGCAAATATCGTACAAGGAGAAAGAGTTCAAATTGTAAATAATAACAATGGAGAACGCCTTGAAACGTACGCTATTCCTGGACCAAGAGGTAGTGGCGAAATCACATTAAATGGTGCTGCAGCTAGAAGAGTAGCAAAAGATGACGTCCTTATTTTAATTACATATACCTGGATGGATATTGAAGAAGCGAAACAATTTAAACCTTCTTTAGTTTTTCCTAACGAAGCTGATAACACACTTACATAGTTGAAAATAAAGACCTCAAAAATACTAAAGATTCTACTCCCAATTCTTCTGGGAGTTTTTTTAGTTTGGTATTCTTTATCCAAAACACCTCTAGACGAACTTATTGAACATTTCAAAAAAGCAGATTATACTTGGGTAGCTTTAGGTGTAGTTTGTGGAATTTTAAGCCACTTATCTAGAGCATATCGCTGGCAGTTTATGTTAGAACCCATGGGATACAAACCTAAATATCCCAACAGTGTCATGGCAGTTTTTGTAGCTTATTTAGCAAATTTAGGAATTCCTCGTTCCGGCGAAGCTTTGCGCGCATTGACTTTGACAAATTATGAAGATGTTCCTTTTGAAAAAGGATTTGGAACTATTGTAGCAGAACGAGTTGCAGATTTAATTGTCATGCTATTAGTAATCATTGCAACGCTTTTTATGCAGTTTGATTTTATTTGGAATCTACTCATGACAAAGCTAAATCCTACAAAGGTTATTCTTTTACTTTCAGCAATGATTACAGGCGGAATTGCTTTAATTATATTTATTAAAAGAGCAAAAAAAGGCATTGCACTTAAAATCAAAAACTTTGTTATTGGAGTCTTTGAAGGCGCCACTAGCATTTTAAAAATGAAACGCAAATGGGCTTTTATTTTCCACACGCTGTTTATTTGGGCAATGTACATTTTGATGTTTTATGTAACAATGCTATCTGTAGCTGACTTGCAAGGAAAAGTTCCTGTAGGTGCCATTTTAATTGCATTTATAGCTGGTAGCTTTAGCATTGCTGTAACCAATGGTGGAACGGGCGCGTATCCATTAGCAATAGCAGCTGCATTCTCATTATTTTATATAGAGCGCGGACCTAGTGAAGGTTTTGGTTGGATCATGTGGGCTTCGCAAACGTTAATGATTATTGTGATGGGCGGATTATCTTTTCTATACTTACCTATTTTTAATCGCAAAAAAAATCTTTAACTTGCTAATCTAAATCAACCAATCTACCTCATGAAAAAGTACCTCATGTTATTCGTTGCGTTTGTATGTTTCACAAATATCAATGCACAAACTTCTCTTGAAAAAATCAAGTCTAAAAAATTAAATGAAACTCGTGACATCCAATTGTATATCCCTGAAGGATATTCAGAAAACAAAGTCTATCCAATAATTGTGGTTTTGGATGCACACTATCTTTTTGAAACCGTTGTTTCCAATGCTCGCTATTACAGCTATTGGGACGAAATGCCAGAATGTATTGTTGTTGGCGTGAATCAGCCTAAAACAGAAGATCGTGCGCGTGACTGCATGTACGCAGACGCCAGCGGTTTACCTGAAGAAAAAGGCGCTAAGTTTTTTGAATTTATAGGAATGGAATTAATTCCTTTTATTGAAAAGAATTACAATACAGCCAATTTTAAAATGATTGTCGGACATGATTTAACAGCAAATTTTGCGAATTACTACCTCTTCAAAGAAGTTCCTTTGTTTGACGCTTATATAAACTTAAGTCCATATTTTGCTCCAAAGATGGAAGGTCGTATCGCAACACGATTAGAAGAGTTTGAAACTAAAAAATTCTATTATTTAGCTACCGCAGATGAAGACACAAAAAAAGCAGCACAACGAATCAGAGAACTAAATGAATCATTAAGCGGATTAAAAAACGAAAATGTTTTTTATTATTATGATGACTTTACAGAAGCCAATCATAATTCGCTAGCGGTGCAAGCCATTCCTAGAGCAATGAGTAAAATATTTACCATTTATCGCCCAATTAGCGTTAAAGAATTCAAAGAGACTATTGTAAACCTAAAAACATCTCCATACTTATATTTAACAGATAAATACAATACGATTAAAGAACTATTTGGTTTTGAAAAACGTGTTTCTGTAAATGATTTTATGGCAATTTATTCTGCAGTTCGCAAATCAAAAATTAATAATGAAGATTTAAAATTACTTGCTAAGCTAGGCAAAAAAGAATATCCTGACACTTGCTTGTTTCACTTTTTTATGGGTGAATATTACGAGAAAACTGGAAAACCTAAAAAAGCATTACGCATGTACCAAAATGGCTTTAGCATGAATGCAATAGATTTCATCACAAAAGATTTAATGCTCGACAAAGCTGATAAACTCAAACAAGACTTCGGTTGGTAAATTAATATATGGCAAAAGTAAAAACTTCCTTTTTCTGTCAAAACTGTGGCACACAATTCTCTAAATGGCAAGGACAATGTTCTTCGTGCAAACAATGGAATACTATTGTAGAAGAAGTAATTCAAAAAGAAGTAAAAGCCAATTGGCAAAAACAAGAAAAAGGTAGTTCTCGAGTTGCAAAACCTACGTTAATTCATGAAATTAGTTCTGCAACCGAAAAACGTTTACCAACATCTGATAAAGAGTTGGACAGAGTGCTTGGTGGCGGAATTGTTCCAGGCTCTTTGATTTTACTTGGTGGCGAACCTGGTATTGGAAAGAGTACTTTATTGCTTCAAATTTCATTAAAATTACCTTATAAAACCTTGTATGTTTCTGGAGAAGAAAGTCAGAAGCAAATTAAAATGCGCGCTGAGCGTATCAGTCAAAAAAATTCCAATTGTTTTGTGCTGACCGAAACAAAAACCCAAAATATATTTAAGCAAGTTGCCGAAGTTGAACCAGATATTGTTGTAATTGATTCCATTCAAACCTTACATTCAGACTATATAGAATCGTCTGCAGGAAGCATTTCACAAATTAGAGAATGTACAACAGAATTGATCAAATTTGCCAAAGAAAGCGGTATTCCTGTATTTTTAATTGGTCATATTACAAAAGACGGAAATATTGCTGGACCCAAGATTTTAGAGCATATGGTGGATACGGTTTTACAGTTTGAAGGCGATCGAAACCACGTGTATCGAATTTTACGTTCACTGAAAAATCGTTTTGGCTCCACATCAGAATTAGGAATTTACGAGATGCTATCCGATGGCTTGCGTGAAGTTCACAATCCTTCTGAGATTCTAATTTCTAAAAATGCTGATGAACTCAGCGGAACAGCCATTGCAGCCACTTTGGAAGGCGCACGCCCTTTAATGATAGAAATTCAAGCTTTGGTGAGCACCGCAGTGTACGGAACGCCTCAACGAAGCACTACAGGCTATAATGCAAAACGCTTAAACATGTTATTGGCGGTATTGGAAAAACGCGCAGGATTCAAATTAGCAGCAAAAGATGTCTTTTTAAACATTACAGGTGGGATTAGCATTGACGACACTGCGATTGATTTGGCAGTAATTGCCGCTATACTTTCAAGCAATGAAGATGAAGAAATTTCAAAGACCAATTGTTTTGCAGCGGAAATTGGACTCGCAGGCGAAATTCGTCCTGTAAACAGAATAGATCAACGTATTTTAGAAGCCGAAAAGTTAGGCTTCACAACCTTTTTTGCTTCAAAGCACAACAAAATATCACTAAAAAACACTAAGATTAATATTGTTTTAATCTCGAGAATTGAAGATGTAGTAGCGCATCTTTTTTAATCCGAACTACAATAAATAAATACACTTACTAGTTTACATAAAAGCAAGATTGCCTAAAAAACCAGAAAAGGGAACGCAACGCAATGTCCGTTCCCTTTTTTATTGTCTGTTATATTCTTAAACGCAGATTGCCATAAGTTTTTTCAAAACTTTCGCAATAACGTTTGAAAGAAATCTAAAACTCCAATAGTATGAGTAAGCCCAAATTATGGTGCTGGATTTGGAATACTACTGTGAATTTCATTGATTCCATCAAGTAGTTCTTGCGATAATTCCACATCAATACTTGCTATATTTTCTTTAAGCTGTTCCATATTGGTAGCTCCAATAATATTTCCAGTTACAAATGGTTGCTGATTGATATATGCCAATGCCATTTGCGGCAAACTTAAATTGTGTTTTTGCGCCAATTCAAAATATTTCTGTGTCGCTTCTGTAGCTTCTTTTCCACTGTAACGCGCAAATCGCGGAAACAATGTAAGACGAGAACCTTCTGGTGTTTTCCCGCCTAAATACTTTCCTGAAAGGACACCAAATCCTAATGGAGAATATGCTAATAAACCAATACCTTCTCGCATAGAAACTTCTGCTAAACTGGTTTCAAAACTTCTACATAATAATGAATATGCATTTTGGATGGTTACCATTCTTGGCAATCCTTTTTTAGATTCTTCCAAATAACGCATCGCTCCCCAAGATGTTTCGTTTGAGATTCCTACTTGACGAATTTTCCCTTCTTTAATCAATCCGCCTAAGGTTTCTAAACTTTCATGAAAATTATATTCCCAAGGGTCGTTTGGATTGTGTGTGTAATCACGTACTCCAAAGAAATTTGCATTTCGTTCTGGCCAATGCAATTGATATAAATCTATATAATCTGTTTGCAAACGTTGCAAGCTTTTTTCCACTGCATCTTTGATGGCTTCTGGCTTGAAACCATTCGTTCTAATATGCGCAGTATAGTCTCCTGGACCTGCAATTTTTGATGCTAATACAACTTTATCTCTGTTTCCCGTTTTTTTGAACCATGTTCCTATGATGCGTTCTGTTTCTGCATAGGTCTCTGCCGTTGCTGGCACAGGATACAATTCGGCAGTATCAAAAAAGTTGACCCCTTGATCAAGTGCATAATCCATTTGCTCATGACCTTCGGCTTCAGTATTTTGATTTCCCCAAGTCATGGTTCCGAGGCAAATTTTACTGACTTCTATGTCAGTATGTGGAATTTTTGAATATTTCATATTCTATTTTCTTTTTCGGTTTTTTATTTTTTTTTCTAATGTTTGACTCCGCATTAAGGATGGAGCATTTCGACTACGCTCAATACAAGCTTTTGTTGGAGCTCTTTGTGAGATGCTGAATCATACTGAACCAAGTTTAGCACAAGAGTTCAGCATGACGAACACAAGCGACCAACGAGAGCTTGACCTCTGATTTGTGAGAGGAAATACCAAAACTTTACACGTCAATTTCAACTAAAATTGGACAATGATCAGAATGTTTAGCTTCAGGTAAAATGGTAGCTCTGGTAATATTATCTTTTAATGGTTCGCTCACCATATTATAATCGATACGCCAACCTTTGTTATTGGCACGTGCATTCGCTCGATAGCTCCACCAACTGTAATGATGTGGTTCTTTGTTTAAGTGACGAAAAGAATCAATAAATCCGCTATCGATAAAACTTCCTATCCAAGCACGTTCTTCAGGTAAGAATCCTGAAACACCTTTCATTTTCGGATTATGAATATCTATTTCTTCATGACAAATGTTATAATCACCACACACGACTAAGTTTGGAATTTCTTTTCGGAGGTTCGTCAAATATTCTTTAATTTCGTCCATGTATTGAAACTTAAAACTCAAACGTGCATCATTAGTTCCAGAAGGCAAGTACATACTCATGATAGAGATATTATCATAATCGACACGCAAATTACGACCTTCAAAATCCATGGTTTCAATACCTGTTCCGTATTCTATATGATTTGGCTCTTCTTTACACAAAACAGCCACACCACTGTAGCCTTTTTTTTGTGCACTGAACCAATAATGATATTTGTAACCTACAACCTCAAAAGCTTCTAAATCGAGTTGTTCTTTTTGTGCTTTAGTTTCTTGGATACAAAGCACATCTGGATTTGCTTGTTGCAACCATTTTAAAAAACCTTTCTTTACGGCAGCACGAATTCCGTTTACGTTATAAGATATTATTTTCACGCTTCTATTTTTTTAATTTCTGTGGAATGAATAAAATTGAAAAGCGCATATTAGGGTAGCGCTTTTACTCTTCCTCGTTATCGTTTAGTCTACGTTCTAGTTCTGCTTGAAATTCTTCCATTACAGGTTTTACAGTACTTTCCGGAAGGTCAGCAATACGTATATACATTAAACCATCAACAGCATTATTGAACAACGGATCTACATTGAATGCAATTACTTTTGCATTTTGTTTTACGTATTTTTTGATCAATACAGGCATACGTAAGCTTCCTGGTTCTATTTCGTCAATGATTTTATCAAACTTATTTAAATCTGCTGCAGTTTCATCAAAAATAAAGTCTTTGTCAGCATCTTTAAGTTTTACTTTAAATTCTTTTTTCGGATGAATATATTGTGCGATATACGGATCGTAATAGTGCGATTTCATAAACTCAATCATCAATGATTTTGAGAAGTTTGAAAACTGATTACTAATACTCACACCACCAATAAGATATTTATGTTCAGGGTGACGCAAGGTTGTGTGCACAATCCCTTTCCACAATAAGAATAATGGCATTGGTTTTTGCTGATATTCTTTAATGATAAAAGCTCTTCCCATTTCAATGGACTGACTCATCATTTTGTGTAATTCTGGCTCAAAGCGGAATAAATCTTGCAAATAGAAACCATTGATTCCATAACTCGCATAAATCTGACTTCCAAGCCCCATTCGATATGCTCCTGCTATTTTTTTGGCATCACTATCCCACAAGAACATGTGATGATAATAATGATCAAACTTATCTAAATCAATTGCCTTGTTGGTTCCTTCACCAATTTCACGGAAGGTAATTTCGCGAAGTCTTCCCATTTCACGTAATACATTCGGGATTTCTGAAGCTTCTGCCAAAAACACTTGATAGTTTTTACTCGTAAGTAAATGATGTTTTTTAGACAAGCTTTCAACTTCTTGCTGAATTACTTCAGCCGAAACAGGCGTAATGATTTGCTTTGGCGGCTTCGGAATTTTTAATGATGTTGGCACTTTACTCAACAGGTTTTGCTTTTCATACGTATTCGATAACATGTATGTCTTTTTACGTAGAAACTCTGTAAAGTCTGCTAAATTTTCATATTCATTTTGTGCTTTTACAGAAATAGGCTTTCCAATGCGCACTTTAATGACTCTATTTTTTTGCGTTAATAATTCTGATGGTAATTTTGCTGTTCTTAAAGTGTCACTAATTCTAGCTAATCTATAAAAGAAACGACTGTTTTTTGCATGAAAATAGATTGGCACTACAGGAACCTTTGCTTTTTGTACCAATTTCATGGCAGCTTCTTCCCAAGGCTTATCTACAATTAGTTTACCATCTTTATAAGTTGAAACTTCTCCTGCTGGGAAAATCCCTAATGGTTTTCCTTCACGCAAATGCATGATAGATTGTTTGAAACCGGCAATACTTGACTTTGCTCCTTTGTGGTCTTCAAAAGGATTTACAGGCATTACATACGGCTTTAACGGCTCTACTCGATGCAGCAAAAAGTTCGCTATAATTTTATAATCAGGTCGCTGTTCTATCATTAATTTTAGCAGCAATATTCCATCAATTCCACCAAGAGGATGATTGGAAATTGTAACATACGCACCATTTTTTGGAAGACGCTTTAAATCTTCTTCTGGAATTTCAAATTTAATCTGATACTCTTCCAATAATGCATTCAAAAATTCTAAATCATCGAGGTGTTTGTATTTGTCATAAATTTTATTGACGTCCGAGATACGCAACACGTTCATCAAAACCCAACTTACGAAGGTTCCGACGAAGCCATATTTATCTAATTTGACAGCTTTTGCAACTTCTTTTGCAGTTACCAATCCCATATACTTACTTTAACGCGAATTACAAATATAGGAAAACAACCTTAATAAAGGTCATTTATTTTACAACTAGCTGAATCGTTTGTTCCGCGCGCTGTTCCAATAGAATTTCTTTCTCTTTTTGCAATCCTTCAATCGCAGATTCTGTAAAGTGTCGAATTGTATACAGCGATACATTTTCGTGATGTGTAACCTTGAATTTTGAACGTAGCGTTTTAAGTAATTTTTCTAAATTATTGAACTTATTATCTACACAAACTGAAAAACTAATCGCAGAGTTTTGAATTACATCTACTTTCATTTTACAACTGTGAAGTAATTTGAATATTTTACTGATATTATCTTCTACAATAAAAGAGAAATCTAATGACGAAACAGAAATTAATACTAGATTCTTTTTGACAATAAAACATGGGACATTTGGCGTAATTCCAACTCCTTTTGCCACAGCAGTTCCTTCACCTTTTGGATTTAAAAATGATTTTACATACAATGGAATTTCTTTACGTTGTAATGGTTGTAATGTTTTTGGATGAATCACAGATGCTCCATAAAACGCTAACTCAATGGCTTCACGATACGAAATATTATGTAATAATTGTGCGTTTTCAAAATAGCGTGGATCCGCATTTAAAACGCCTGGCACATCTTTCCAAATAGTCACACTTTCAGCATTTAAGCAATACGCAAAAATTGCCGCAGTATAATCTGAACCTTCTCGCCCAAGTGTCGTTGTAAAGTTATTTGGATCACTTCCAATAAAACCTTGTGTAATATTGAGTTTTGAACGATTTACATTTTGTTTGATCTTTTCTTGTGTCAATTCCCAATTCACTTTTGCGTCACGATAATTCGTATCTGTTTTAATCATCTCACGGACATCCAACCACGTATTTTCGATAGAAATACTATTTAAATACGCACTAACTATTGTTGTGGAAATCAACTCTCCATACGAAATCAATTGATCATACACATAGTTATAATCTGGTGATTTATTTCGCCCTAAAAAGCCTTGCATTTCTTCAAAAAGCTGTTTCACTTTTCCGAAAATCGGATGGCTTTCATTTGGAAATAACTCTAACAAAATTTCATTGTGATATTTGGCAATTTCCTGAATAGATGCTTGCAATTCTTTATTTTCTTCAAAGTAATTTTTGATCACCACTTCCAGAGCATTGGTTGTTTTTCCCATTGCAGAAATCACAATTAGCATATTATCATAACCAACTTCTTGTAATACGTTGACTAAATTTTTGACGCCTTCTGCATCTTTTACAGACGCTCCACCAAATTTGAATATTCTCATGTGTTTATTTTTATTTCTTTTCTAACTAAAAATTAAATTTCACATTACTTCTCGATGCTATTTTTTTACAAAAAATCACTTAAAGTGACGAAACTCTAACTCGTTGTATCGAGATTTACTTTGTTTTTATATTATTATTTATTTTTTGCTAAATAGTTTTGAATTCCTTGCGCATCCAATTGCACAACATGCCAATCACGCATAACGTTAGCACCAATATGTTCGTAAAACTCAATGGCTGGCGTATTCCAATCTAACACTTCCCAACCAATTCGTTTGACACCTAAATCATTTCCAAATTCAATTACCTTCTGCAATAATGCGCCACCAACACCTTTACCGCGTGCTTTTTCACTCACTATTAAATCTTCTAAATGCAATACTTCTCCTTTCCATGTTGAATATCGCATGTATACGAGCGCTATTCCTATCACCTCCTCAGTAGTTTCCGCGACAAAACAATGAAATTTTGGCGCTGCTCCAAAACCATCCTCACGTAGTATTTCTGGCGATATAATAACCGCTTCAGGTTCTTTTTCAAATATGGCTAATTCATTAATTAGTTGAAAGATAGCATTAACATCTGTAGCAACGGCTTTTCGTATGGTAAAGTTCATAGGTTGTAAAATCTTTACACAAAGGTAACAAGGCAAAAATTATAATTTTTACGAAAACGTTATAGTTTTACAAAATTATCGATATTTGTGATCTGAGAAACAAAGTAGACAAAATGGCTAAACAAAATCAAACCCTAGGAGAATTTATTATTGAAAACCAAGCTGAATTCAAATATTCTTCTGGAGAACTCTCCCGATTAATCAATTCTATCCGATTGGCAGCAAAAGTAGTGAATCATGAAGTAAACAAAGCTGGATTGGTAGATATCATTGGCGCCGCTGGCGAAACAAACATTCAAGGAGAAGACCAACAAAAACTGGACGTATATGCTAATGAGAAGTTTATCCAAACGTTGAGCAACCGAAATATTGTCTGCGGAATTGGTTCTGAAGAAAATGATGATTTTATCGCAATTAATAGTTTAGACGAAAACAATCAAAACAAATATGTGGTACTCATTGATCCTTTGGATGGTTCTTCTAATATTGATGTAAATGTTTCTGTGGGAACAATTTTTTCTGTGTACAGAAGAATTACACCAGTTGGGACTCCAGTTACAATAGAAGATTTTCTGCAAGAAGGAAACCAACAAGTTGCTGCTGGATATGTTATTTATGGAACGTCAACTATGTTGGTATATACAACTGGACATGGTGTAAATGGTTTTACTCTAAATCCTGCTATTGGAACATTCTACTTATCGCATCCAAACATGCAATTTCCAGAAACTGGGCGTATTTACTCTATCAACGAAGGGAATTATGCACATTTCCCACAAGGGGTAAAAGATTATATTAAATATTGCCAAGAAGAAAAAGAAGACCGACCATATACATCTAGATATATTGGTTCTTTAGTTTCTGATTTTCACAGAAATTTAATTAAAGGAGGAATTTATATTTACCCACAAACCTCCAAAGCTCCAAACGGGAAACTTCGTTTACTATATGAATGTAATCCAATGGCATTTCTTGCCGAACAAGCTAATGGACTAGCAACAGATGGTTTTCAACGCATTATGGATATAAAGCCAACAGAGTTGCATCAACGTGTTCCTATCTTCTGTGGAAGTCGAAAAATGGTAGAAAAAGCAAAGGAGTTTATGAAGAACTCGTAGGAAACGTACTCACTTTCCTAAAAATTATTACTTTTGTGTTGAACCCTAGAACAATAAAATACTTCTAAATGGCAACAAAAGGTAAAAATACCAACGATGCTGATCAAACAAATCCAAGCATTACAGACCCGTCTACTAAGATTGAAGCAATTAAGAATTTAATTTTTGGAGAAAATATTCAGGAGTATAATTCTGAGTTCGACAATATTAAAAATGATATTCTTGCCAAAAAGCAAGCTCTTGAAAACTTGATTGAAGAAGTGCGTTCAGAATTGATCCAAAATATTGATAATCTCAGCACAGACTTAAATATTCGTATTACCGAATTGGAATCCAATATGGAAAATAAGTTAGACGATTTAAACGAGAAAAAAGTGGACCGCAGACAATTAGGTCAGTTACTTATCAATCTAGGCGAAAAGATAGGAAAAGAGTAAAGCTCAACATAGTTCTCATGTGTATTTATGACGGAAGCTGATAAATTAGCGTTATTAAAAGATTTATTACTCACGGATGATCGTGCGTATGCAGAATCGATACACAATAAAATTAAAGCGATCGAGCAAATTATAAACGAGCAAAAAAAACTTTCCAATAAGGTTGATCCAATTATTGATGATAAATTGGAAGAGTTTATTGAGGAAATTCCAGAAACACTTGGACCAACAATTACAGAAGCCTTAGCGGAACAGATTAAAAATTCCAAAGATCAGGTAGTAGAGGCATTATACCCTATTATGGGTAAAATGATTAAGAAATATATTTCTCAAGAAATCAGTTTACTTTCTGAACGTATCAACAAACAATTGGAAGATAGTTTTTCCACCAAAAGCTGGAAGCGAAAATTTAAATCGTGGTTTGGCGGTGTTAAGGAAGAAGAATTGTTGCTAAGCGAATTAACTGCTATCTCTAAAATAGAACAAGTATTAGTTATTGAGAAGAATTCTGGTTTACTTATTGGGCAATATGCTAAAACTGAAACGATTGACAAGGATATGGTCTCTGGAATGCTTACAGCCATTAAAAGTTTTGTGGAAGATGCCTTTCAAGGAAAAAGTCAAAACTTAGAGCTAATCGAATACGAATTATATCACATTCATATTCAGAGCTTTGTATCTTTTTACGTTGCAGTTGCTATTTCTGGCGAATATAATCTTATATTTAAGAACAAATTACAAGATATAATCTTTAATTTTACGGATAACTTCTTAAATTTATTTAACGATTTAAATGAAATTAAAGAAGAAGATATTACTAACGAATTAGAATTCTACTTTAGTACGAATGAAGAAAGCCTCTAAAAAAATAATTCTGCTGGGTCACTTTGGTGTCGGAAAATCTTCATTGATCCGACAGTTTGTAGAAAACACTTTTACGAGTGATTACAAAGTTACCATTGGAGTTCACATCTTAAAAAAGGAAGTTGAAATTTCGCCTGACGAAACCATTTCACTTATTATTTGGGATTTGGAAGGATATGACGATATTAAAAAAACACGTGCTTCGTATTTATTAGGAACGCATGGATTTATTTATGTATTTGATGTGACTCGACCTGCTACTTTTGAAAATTTAGAAAACGACATTACCTACCTAACCAATCAATATGCAAATACTCCATTGAAAGTCGTTGGAAATAAAGTAGATTTAGTGACAAAAACCTATTTAAAAGAAAATAAAGACATGTTTGGTGTGGCACCTGACTTTTTTACAAGTGCAAAAACAGGTGATAAAGTAGACGATATGTTTATCGCACTGGCCAAAGAACTTGTGAAATAATATATGATGTTAGAAACATACAGAGAAATCTATTTTCATCCCAGAACACAGTTTATAACGATTGACACTTCTGGTAATGTATTGGAAAGCGACGATATTCTCTTCAAGCTTAAAAAAGGAGATGACATTAGCTCAGTGAGCCTTTTTTTTAAAGGACTTTCTGCTTATTTTGATGTTGATGAAGAAAATGACATCAAGTTTACCTGTATTCATTTAGAGAATAATGATCGGCAAGAATATACCTGTGATATTGAATTCAAAACTTTTGCAGGAGCCCAACCAACACTCATTATTATTCACGATTTTTCTGAGCATTATAAGTATTACCAAGAAGTGGCACAGAGCCGAAATGAATCGGTTATCAATTCGCAAATTTTAGAACTGAAGAATAAATATTTAAAAGAAAAAGAAGATTTTAAAAATACATTCATCGCGAATTTTAGTCATGAATTGCGCAATCCATTAACAGGCGTTACAGCATTTTGTTCCGTATTGCAAAAAACAGACATGACACCAGAACAGCAAGATTATGTAGAAGTTATTAAATCTTCCGCAGATCATTTGCGTAATATGATTGGCGATATTTTAGAAGTGTCTAAAATTGAAGTTGGAAAACTTTCATTACATGAAGAATTATTCGATTTTCATGAACTCATAGACATGCTGGAGTTTACGTATAGCGTAAAAGCTAAGCAGAAAAATATTGAGTTTGAAATTGATTTTGACGAAAAAATCCCAAGATATATTGAGAGCGATAAAACCCGTATCAAACAGATTTTAGAAAACTTGATTGAAAATGCATTAAAATTTACTTCGTCAGGAAAAATTACAGTATTAATCAAGGAAAATCAGCGTAGAGCACGAAAAGTAAACTTAAGTATTAGTGTTCAAGATACTGGTATTGGAATTCCTGACGAAAAACTAGTACTTATTTTCAACAGTTTTACACAACTAAACAACTCAAGAAAGTTTGTGGGCACAGGACTCGGTTTGTCTATTGTAAAAGGGCTGGTTGAGTTGATGGATGGTAAAATTACGGTGGAAAGCAAAGTAAAAGAAGGGTCAACTTTCAAAATAAATATAAACCTACGCTATCCTATTAACCAAGAAGCAACGTATTTGGAAACCAAATCAGATGTTGAACGAAAAAACTATTTATCAAAAGAGAAATACAATATTTTACTTGCTGAAGATTCAGAGCTAGCACAAATGGCTGTATTGAAAATATTAGCACAAGAAGGGAATTTCTTTTTAGATATTATTACCAATGGAGAAGATGTGATTGAAAGTGTAATTCACAATGAATATGACATGATTTTAATGGATATTCGCATGCCTGGTACTCACGGAGACGAATTGACAAAAATGATTCGTTCACTTCCTGTTCAAAATTGCAAAACCATTCCTATTTTAGCTTTAACAGCCAATTTATATGATGCTGATAAAAAGCGCTACAAAAAAATGGGTATGAACGATATCATTGAAAAGCCATTTGACGAAAGCACATTGCTCAAGAAGATTTATAAGCATTTGAAATAAAGTTTTATGAATTACGTTTGTACAGAGAACTTTATGTAATTTCTCTGTGCAAAAACAACTTATACTAAGTATTTATTTTATTTTGAAAGTTACCGCTACTTTTGGACAAACAGTAGCCGAAGTAAAACACGTCTTAAAAAACAAAAATTTTACTGCATTCATGAATCTTGTTCAAAGTGAAACGAATAAGCAACATGGCGTGCGTTTTTTTAAATTTCAATTACGAGATATTACTCCAAGTTATAAAGAAGGTATTTTTGCTTTTGAAAAATATATTCCAAATGATAAAAACCCAAGCATAAGTAGTGTTTATAGTTATAGAATACGAATCATAACCACTAAAAAAGAGCTAATTTTTTAAGAATTTAATGAAGAAAAAAACAAAAAAGTAGCTGAGCATTGGAAACCTTACTATAACAACATTGTTGCTTTCAAAAATCCACAACACTACGAACTATTAAAGCTTGAATTCAAAAAAATTTTCCGAACAACTCTTCTAGAAAGTAAGTTATTTAAAAGAGATATTGTGTATGGAGAAACGTGCATTGTAGGCACAGAGCCTAGAGGAAGGGTATATATGAAAAAACTAGTTGATGAATTCAATAAGGAGAAAATTCTAGAATGGTTGAAATCAGTGAATACAGAAAAACAAATCTATGCAGTTGAAGCCTTACTACAATTAAAAGACTGTGGTATTGCATTGACACAACAAGAAGAAGAAATCATCAACTTTATCAAAGCAAAAGAAGGAAGTATTGAAACTTGTGGCGGTTGCTCTTACCTTCAACGAGAAATCAAAGAGGTTGTTAGGCAGTTTAAAAGTTAATGGCTACTTTATTGACACTGTCCAAAATTTTGTGTAAATGATATAGACGGGTTTAGCTCTATTTAGAGTTGAACCCTTTTTTCAAATATAGTTAAAAATTGATTTAATATTAATCCCCAATTGTGGATTGGTTT